>FWPV01000903.1_pt1 | contig 88210 bp, 72 predicted proteins | sample 2228371 | NCBI WGS metagenome assembly FWPV01 (sample SAMEA103939776, study PRJEB20133) | metagenome
TGGACCGATCAGGCCCCATGGGGCTGCAGCCCGCGCTGGTGCTGGGGGCTGCCATGGGGAATCAAGACGTCACTAGCATTCGCTAGAAGAGTCCATTTTTATGCAATAAGCTGGTTTGGAGAACAAGGGGTAGCCTCAGGCTGATTTCAGACTTGTGCTCGACTACCATGGATCGACAGTTTCGGTCCGCAGCGATTTTGTTGCCGCGCCGCAGGGATCGGTCACTGGTGGCCCTTCAGTTACAGTCCTCGCCCTTCGGGTGGTACATCGGCTGCTGTGGCCGTGCAAACTGCAACTCGCGGAGATAGAAAAATATGCTGTTAACCGATATAGCCGTCGAGCACACTGTGGTGTCCAAAAAGGATGGCGTTCGCCAGACTTTCGTGCTTCATCCTTTTACCGATACCCAGCGCGACTCGCTGGGCAAATTCGAGCTCGTTCGCGACGTCAGCCAACCCGGTTTCAAAGACGTGAAACGCTCCACCTTCGTATCGTTTCACCAATTGGCGGAGCTGTATGCGAAAGGCCTGCTCGAAGAATTCGGGTTTTCCGTTCGCATGTGTCCGGCCAAAGGCACCTACCCTGCCAAGCTTCCAGCCAAAAAGATACTGCCCGCCAGCATCAAGCCCGGCTCTTCGTTCGATCTGGCGGTGCAAAAAGTGGATATTGCCAAACCTGCCACTCGCGAATTGAGAACCGCCTTGCTTCGCACCAACGTCCAAATTTAGGAATCACGACGCTGATTGATAGGGGAGCCACTGTGAATCCACCCACTGCGCATGCAGAACTGATTGCCACATTCAAGCGGGCCGAGGCAGATGCGGCCCACAAATTCGGGCTGATCAAAGCGGCTGCCAACAAAGGCCCCAAGGCCATTCAAGCCGCCACCGAAACTGCGGCCAAGGCGGCAAAACGCAGGGACTCGTTTGCGAAAAAGCTGGGTGATCTGGGGGTGAACCTCAAGGATTGAGCACCGTGAAGCCTACGGCGCAACAGCACCAGCCATGGGCGTCTGCGCATAACAGGCCCTGTCGTCAAAATAAACTTCGCCACCTGAAAACAGAGTCGAGCTGGGGCTTGCACCGATTTGCTCGATCTCCAAATACAGCAGTTAAAGCGTCTTTGTTTTTGGTCGCGAAGATGTGGAAAGAGATGAACAGCCGCTTCAGGCTGAGCTGAGTCATTCGTGGGTTAGGGCCTGAACGGTAGCAATTCCTCAAACCAGGCTTCTGGATTACATCTAAAAAGGATATTCAACCGTTCAGCTCAGTTACCCGAAGAAGTCGAATTTTTCTAAAAATAGTAATCAACTGCAAATCAACATGCCCAGCCGCCTGCTGTAGCCCAATCTTGAAAGATGTGCACGGGGTCGCATACCGCATGGAGACCGCTTCGCCCGCTGTTTCCGATTTGCACGCCGTGAAATCGCACCCCTTCTTTGCAAGCGCATTTGACAGCAGCCACCAGAGTGGCTGGTACAGGCCACTCACCATCGCTGACAAAAACCACGTCTGCCTTCTGCCAGTTTTTATCCTTGAGCCGGGCGACCACTTTCATCATCATTCCGACCTCGTCATTGCCGCCAACAAAAGAGAAGCCGAGAAATTCTAGAAGCCGCCCCATGCCGTCCGGTGAAAGATCAAGCTCGTGCTCAAGGACTTGCCCTGGTCCACTGTAGGCGTAAAGGAAACATCGGCGCTTTTCTTCATGCGCTGTTCGAAGCGCTTCCAGCACGATAGCTTTAGCCACCTGCTCTGGTAGTCCGTGCATCGACCCTGAGGTATCGATCACGGCAAGGATAGGGCCACGTTCTGTGCGCGGACGCTTCCCTTCGATTTCCTGGTGGCCATCACACGCTACCTGTACTCGGTCAATCTCAATTCCCTCAACACGGTAAGTCAACAACGCACGTTCAGCACGTCGTGCATGCCACAGCATTCGCATTCTGGGGTGCCCTAGCGTCAAAGCTTCAACAGGCAGCATCCGAGTGATTTCGCCGCTGCGTTCAAGACCACGCATCTCTGCCGGAATCAGCGGCGTTCGAATTTCCCGGCGCTCCTCTTCAATGCGACGCACCGGGACGAGAATCTTCTCGGCAACAGACTCACCACCTTGTGTTGCATGCAGACGCCCAAGTGCGCGAATAATTTCACGCAACTGTGGCAATTGTTCAATCAACTTGTGCAGACGAAGCAGATCCAGCCATCCGGTATGGCGTAGCACCCCGCAGGAAAAATCCCATCCCCGTCCCAACATTTCGCCCAAATCGCCAAACACGTCGGCAATTTCGGCCCAGGCTCTTGCTCGATCGCCCCATGTGGCGAGCAGGTCAGCGTCTTCGCTGGAGAGCAGCTGTATAGACTCCTGCATAGCTTGTTCATGCAAGCGGCGCAGGGTCTCCTGGTCGAGCGCCATCGGGGACGAAAGACTTTTCTTGCCGCGCGACTGGTCACTCTTTTCCTTCAGGCGCGCGCGTTCCAGTGCTTCGAGTTCGCGCAGACGCGATGCGACTGCTGAGCGAAGTACATCCATCTGACGAGTGAATGCGCCAAGAATCTCTTTCATCAGCCTGTCGACTAACTCTGGCTCGTCTTTACAGAAGCGAACCAGCTTTAACTCTGCGAGCGCCGAGCGAACTGGTGCTGCGATTTCAGCGGGAGGCCAAGCATCCTCAGGGGGCAGACCGCCTGCGAGTAACGCATCCTGCCAACAACGTGCGCCTCTTACCCTCTCTTCAAGAGTTCCAATTGGCAGGGTGACGATGTCGTCAAACAAATTCTCGGGGCAGTCGTCAAGAAAAGCATAGCTACGCTCCAATGACGAGGCGTCAAAGGCTTCGCTCATTGGGGTGCGGCTTCTACGTCACTTTGGTCTTCTTCATCTAAGAGGTCAGCGAACTCGGATTCAAGTGGAAGGAGTTCAAAGCCTTCCTTGACCCTTAAAACCCTGGCCAACAGCGTATTGACTTCATTCTGGGTTTGCGTGAGCTTATCGGCTGCAGGTTTTGCGAATTCGGCGCTCACCCAAAGGTGCGAGCTTATATCCGCTTCCATCCCCTGAATGTGCTGATTGAGTTGAGACTGATATTCAAGGACTTGCGCTTTGACATCGTCAATTTGGCGGAGGTAGTCGGAAACATACGACGGATTTTGGCGCGTTGGCTCCAGCATTTCGGCAAACGTAGCCTCCGTTCTGAGCCAATTGGTGCGGTCAGCTAAATAGGCTTCGCGCATTGGCCATTTTACGAAGCGGACGTAGTATCCGCCGTGCTCGACTTGTAGCTCATTCAATTCATCTGCAGTAAAAAAGCTACCTCCATTGGTTCTATCTTTAAGCCTAGTAAGTCCGTCTTTCGAAACAGAATTGGCTGGAGACAAAAATAGCGGTTTTTCATCTCGCCTCTGTTGAATGTAGTGTCTAGCTGGCGGGAGGGAATCCTCGTTGGGGACTTTGTATAAGAGGTGGCCTTTTGCATCACGCATTGGAGACCTACTGGTTTGAGCACTCTTCAGTTTGCCCTCCCACGACACCACAATTCGAGTGAGTTTGGAGGGATCCATTGCTGCACTTGCACCCACCCGGGCGGCATACCACTGGTAAATTTTTTCACGATCCTGGGGCGTGTTCCATAGGCAATGCTGTAGCAACCAGCAATCCCAGATCGAAGCAGTCTCTCGTCCATTGGTCAGTGCGGAGACTTGGAGCAGCTTAACGATCTTGCGCCAGCGTCTGTCAGAAACCGAGATGGACTCGGCACTGCACCACTCGCGTAGCGCGCAGAGCAGTGCGATGACATCACCAGGAATCTCAATTGCTTCTGCGGCATTCTGAATTGCTACTACATCAGCACTAGTAAGTTTGAGCTCATCAGGCACAGTGGGCTTCGCATGACCTCGTAGGCGAACCAGAGTAGGGAATCCCTCTTTCGATACGGAATCCACATGCAAGCGCAGCAAAAACCTGTCATACAGCGCATTGAGGTCTTCACTGTCAGGTAGCTCGTTGCTGGCGCCGATCACTGCGATGAGCGGAGTCTCTTCACGGCGAATGCCATTGTCAAACTCGCGCTCGTTGAGGAGAGTGAGCAGCGAATTGAGAATTGCGCTGTTGGCCTTGAAAATCTCGTCCAAAAACGCGATTGAGGCAGTTGGCAGGTACTTCGCAGTGAGGCGTTCGTAGCGGTCTTCTTCTAACGCTTTAATCGATAATGGGCCGAACAGTTCTTCTGGCACTGTGAAACGAGTCAGCAGACGTTCAAAATATTCCGCCTCTGTGAAGGCTAGGTGCAACCGACGTGCAACGAGGCTCTTTGCCGTTCCCGGCGGCCCGACCAGTAAAAGATGCTCTCCGGCGAGCGCTGCGATCAGTGCAAGGCGTATCGGCAAATCACGCTCGACAAGGCCCGTAACTAGCGTGTCGCGTAACTCGCGAAGTCGTTCAAGCTCACATGGTTTTTTCAATTTTTGCTCTCTCTACTGCTCTGATCTTTTCGATTTGAAGCCCGAAAAAGGCTTGAATCGCTGTATCGAATATACCGTGTGCATTGAGCAATTAAGGCACGCTTGAAAGATCGCACTAGATTGTCAGATCCGCTTGTGTAGTCGCATTCGAATGACTGGAACCGCTGCATTACGGTCGCCGTTACTCCGCTTGAAGTAGGCCAAAATCCGCTCGCCAAACACAGCCCTGACAACTCCCCGCACGCCGAACTGGCGCAACCGAATAAGCCATAAAAAAGCGCCGGGCTTTTCCAAACCCGGCGCTCTACTTCCATCCAACCCCATCAAGCCAACTTAAACGGCAACTCCCGCGGCGTCTTCCCCGTCAACCGCGCCACCGCATTCGCAAACGCAGGTGCCAGCGGCGGCAATCCGGGCTCGCCCATGCCGGTGGGCGGCTCGGCGCTTGGCACGATGTGCACGGCCACCTGGGGCATGTCGGTGATGCGGGGCACGGCGAAATCGCCGAAGTTGCTTTGCTCCACCACGCCGTCCTTCAAGGTGATGGCCGCGCCGGGCAGGCACATCGACAGGCCCATCAGCGCCCCGCCCTGTACCTGGGCTTCCACGCTCTTGGGGTTGACGGCCAGGTTGCAGTGCACGCCAGCGGTCACGCTGTGCAGCTTGGGCGTGCCGTCTTTGCTGACGGAGGCTTCCACCACATAAGCGACCACCGAGCTGAACGACTCGTGCACCGCCACGCCCCAGGCGCGGCCTGCGGCGAGTTTCTTTTTGCCGTAGCCGGACTGGTCCACCGCCAGTTGCAGGGCGGCCTTGTGCCGGGGGTGTTTGTCGCCCATCAGGCGCAGCCGGTAGGCCACGGGGTCTTGCTTTGTCGCACGGGCCACTTCGTCCAGCAGGGTTTCCATGGCGTAGGCGGTGTGGGTGCTGCCCACGCTGCGCCACCACAACACGGGCACGTTGACCTGTGGGTGGTGTACCGAGAGGCGCATGGGGATGTTGTAGGGCTCTTTCATGCCCTCCACAGCGGTGGAATCGACCCCGTTTTTGATCATGAAGGCTTCAAACGGTGTGCCTTTGACAATGGACTGGCCGACGATGACGTGGTCCCACGCCAGGATGTTGCCCTGGGCGTCAAAGCCGATCTCGGCGCGGTGCACGTGCAGGGGGCGGTAGTAGCCGCCCTTGATGTCGTCCTCGCGGCTCCACAGGGTGCGCACGGGGGCGTTGATGCCTGCTGTGCGCGCGGCCTTGGCCACGCTGCAGGCTTCGACGACGTAGTCACTGGTGGGGATGGCGCGGCGGCCAAATCCGCCACCGGCCATCTGGGTGTGCACCTTCACGTTTTGGGGCTGCACGCCCAGCACCTTGGCGGCGGCCATGGCGTCCAGGCCGGGCATCTGGGTGCCCATCCACAGCTCGGCCTTATCGCCATCCAATTTCACCGTGCAGTTCAGCGGCTCCATGGGCGCGTGGGCAAGGTAGGGGAAGGTGAACTCGGCGCTGATTTTTTGCGGCGCGTTGGCCAGCGCGGCCACATCGGCGGGGATGGCGATGGAGCCGGTTTTTTGGGCCAGGGCGCGGTACTGGGTGAGCAGCTGGGCGGTGTCGGGTTTTTCGACGCTGGCGGTGTCCCATTCCACCTTGAGTGCGTCGCGCCCCTGCTTGGCGGGCCAGTAGCCTTCGGCAATGATGGCCACGCCTTCGCCGCCACGGTCGGTAGGCACGCGCAGCACGGCTTTCACGCCCTTGATCGCTTTGGCGGTGCTGTCGTCCAGCGACTTGAGCTTTGCACCAAACACGGGTGGGCGGGCCACCACGGCCGTGAGCATGCCGGGCAGGTGTACGTCGATACCGTAGTCCTGCTGGCCACTGGATTTGGCCTGGGCATCAAGCCGCGTGGTGGGCTTGCCGATGATACGGAACTGCTTGGGGTCTTTGAGGGTGACTTTCTCGGGCACGGGCTGCTGCATGGCAGCCTCGGCCAATGCGCCGTAGGCCAGCTTTTTGCCGCCGGGGCCCACCACAAAGCCTGCGTTGGTGCGCAGGGTGGATGCGTCTACACCCCATTGCGCAGCGGCGGCAGACACCAGCATGGCGCGCGTGCGGGCACCCAGCTCGCGGTACTGGGTGTACGAGTTTTTGAGCGAGTTGGAGCCGCCGGTGAGGTGCATGCCAAAGGCCGGGTCGGCATAGGCGGGGTTGGCGTCGCCGTGCACGCTGCGCACTTTGCTCCAGTCGGCGTCCAGCTCTTCGGCCAGGATCATGGGCAGGCCGGTTTGCACGCCCTGGCCAAAGTCCAGGCGGTTGATGGTGACGGTGACGGTGCCATCGGTGTCAATGCGCACAAAGGCCGAGGGCTGCTCAAAAGGCTTGAGCCCGGCGGGCGCTGCGCCTGCACCCTGTGCCCCTTGCGCAGACGCCACCAGCGGGTAAGCCCCAAGCGCAAAGCCGGATGCGGCAGCGGCCTTGAGGAAGGTGCGGCGTGCCACGCCTTCGGTGGCGGCGGCATTTGCTTCGGTATTGATAGCGCCTTGCGCTTGATCCATAAGCGCTACCAGGCCTTTTGGCATGTGGGCGCGGGCGGTTTGAGCGTCGAAATGCATGGTGTTCTCCTGCTCGGTGTGCTTAGGCCAAAGACTTGGCGGCGTCGTGGATGGCGGCGCGGATGCGCACATAGGTGCCGCAGCGGCAGACGTTGCCTGCCATGGCAGCGTCGATGTCGGCGTCGGTGGGCTTTTTCTTGCCCTTGAGCAGCGCGGTGGCGCTCATGATCTGGCCGCTTTGGCAGTAGCCGCACTGGGCCACGTCGTGCTTGACCCAGGCGGCATGCACGGCCTTGCCCACCTTGTCGTCGGCGGCAATGGCTTCGATGGTGGTGATCTTCTGGCCCACGGCGGCCGAGATGGGCGTGACGCACGAGCGCACAGGCGCGCCGTTCAGGTGCACGGTGCAGGCCCCGCACAGCGCCTGGCCGCAGCCAAACTTGGTGCCGGTCATGCCCAGCGTGTCGCGCAGGGCCCAGAGGATGGGGGTGGAGTCGTCGGCGTTGACGGCAGTATCTTTGCCGTTGATGTTCAAGGTGGGCATCGTGAGGTTCTCCGGTGGGGGATCAGCTCGCAGCCATGCGGCTGGGCAGCAAAACAGTGGCGGGATTAAATCCCAACCAGCGTTTTTCTGCTGGCAGTCGAGATTGCGTAGGGTCCATTCCCTGCCCTGCTCTTGCCCCAGCGCAGCGCTGGGCTGGCGCGTGCATTGCACAATGGCGAAATGACCACATTCATCGCAGACCTTCGCAAGAGCTACGAGCGTGCCGAGCTGAACGAAGACGCTTCGCACGCCGCCCCCCTGCAACAGTTTGACCAATGGCTGAAAGAAGCCATCAGCGCCGAAGTGCCGGAGCCGAACGCCATGACGCTGGCCACCGTGGGCAGCGATATGCGCCCCAGCACGCGCATCGTGCTCATCAAGGGCTATGACGAGCGCGGCATCGTCTGGTTTACCAACTACGAAAGCCGCAAGGGCCGCCAGCTGGCGGGCAACCCCTACGCCGCCATCCAGTTCCATTGGGTGGAGCTGGAGCGCGTGGTGCGCATTGAAGGCGTGGTGGAAAAGGTGAGCGACGAGGAAAGCGACGAATACTTTCACAGCCGCCCGCTCGATTCGCGCATTGGCGCCTGGGCCAGCCCGCAAAGCCAGGTGATTTCCGGGCGCAGCGTGCTAGTGGCCAATGCGGCCAAGTACGGCGCGCAGTTCATGCTCAAGCCCCCGCGCCCACCGCACTGGGGCGGCTACCGCCTGAAGCCCGACCAGTGGGAGTTTTGGCAAGGCCGCAAGAGCCGCCTGCACGACCGCCTGCGCTACCGGCTGGACGGCACCGACTGGGTGCGCGAGCGGCTGGCACCATGAGGCACCAGTCTCTGCACCTGCAACCCGCTGTGCACCAACACCCCGCTACGCGCCTGCGCACGGCCCTGTGCCTGGCAGCCGCCTGCGCCGCACTGGCCGCGTGCAAGCCGCAGCCTGCCCCCCAGCAGCCAGCCGCAGCCACACAGCAGGCCAATGAAAGCTTTGCCACGCTGGTGCAGGCGTGCACGCAGTTTGTGGCGGCACGCACGCCGCATGTGGGCAAGGCCGATATTGCGGGGAATAGTGTCTGGACGAAAACGGGTTACAGCCCTGCCCAAGTGCAGCCGGAAGTGATGGCCACTGAATCGGCCGTGACGCCGTTTGTCGGCAAGATCGTCATCAAGGACAACGAGGCACGCGCCACCGCTGCGACAGAGGCGGAAGCCCAGGCCATCACCCTCACCCCGGCGCACCTGCTTTCCAACCGCACGCACACCTTCGTCTACAGCTTCGACGGCCAGCAGTGGCGCTGGCAAAACGGGCAGCGCCTGACCAAGATCCCAGGCCAGAACGACCGCATGGACGAGCTGGCGCTGGCCGAGGTGTCTGCCCCCGGGCCGCAGGGCTTTGCGGGCTGCCTGCCCGCCAGCGCCACACCGCCTGCCGCTACCAAATAGATAGCTACCAGCGCTTGACTGATAAGCGCTGGATGCCGATTTGATTGAAAATTCATGCGGGCGTGCATGAGGCCGGAGCATGCTGGGGCTGCGTTGCTTGTGTCTGGAGCAGTGCACACACTCCGCGCACACCCACCCCATATATCGGCCCTGCCGCTACCATCGGCAGCACCACCCCCCTGCCCTCGCGGCGCTACACCACCAGCCCACCATGCTCACGTTTCTGTACTACGCACTGATGCTGCTGGTCGGCTTCGTCTTTTACCGACACGGCCAAAAGCTGCTCCGCCAAGGGTATCGCGACCGCAACGGCGAGCCCACCCAGGGCATGGTGGGGCCGGTGGGTTTTTTGGTGCTGGGCGCTGTGGGCTGCTATTTGCTGTTTGCCCTGCTGCGTGCGCTGGCGCGGGGCGAGGTGCCTTGCGTGGGCAAGGGCTGTGCGGGGCAGATTTACACGTTGGCTGAGCAGGCCGGCCCGTACTGGGCCAACGTGTTTTTTCTGCTGTGGTGCGTGCTGGCGTTTGGCTACGCGCTGTATGTCACGCTCAGGATCTGGCTGCGGCCATAAAGGCTTCGCGCCAGGTCAAAACGCCTGCAGGGTGCGCCGGGGGCACCACAGCCCCAAAAGCAGGTGCCTGGCGCGCGCTCAGGCCTGCTGCGCTTGCAGATAGCCAGGGCGCTCTGCCGTCATGGCCTGCTTCAGGCGCTGGGTCAGCTCATCGGCCAGCACTTCTTCTGCGCCGGCCTCCAGCCCATCCAGCGCGCGCTGAACAATCTGCTCGGGGCTGGTCTTGGGCACATCAAAGCCGCGTGTCAGATCGGTATCGACATAGGCCATGTGCAAGCCCAGCACCTGCGTTTTTGTGCGGCCAGTTCCTGGCGCAGCGCGTTGGTCAGCGACCAGGCGGCCGATTTGCTGGCCGAGTGCGCCGCCATTGATCCACGAAGCCACCGACAGCACGTTGAGCAGCGCCCCGCCGCAGTTGGCTTGCAGAATGGGGGCAAAGGCCTTGCCCGCGATTGGGACCGGCAACGGCCCCTGGCACGGCTACGACCAGGCGGCCGTGTCGTTGACCGCGGCGATCAAGGCCTTGGCGCGGACGGCCTGGCGGCAGGCTGCTTGCCCCATGCGTCGCTTTGACCACGCGGCAACGGCAAGATCACAAACAGATCAGGATCGCCCGATCTGCGCCGCCGGGTTGGGATAGCGCGGCAGGCGGGGCTGGCCTGCCTTCACGCGGCGCGTAGGCAGGTCTGTGGCCAGGCGCTGTGCGGGCGCCGCGCTGGTGGCGGGCTGGTAACCATGCGGCACCACCAGCACATCGGTGGGCGCGTGGCGCAGGATGCGATGGGCCACGCTCTCAAACACCAGGTCCGTCAGCAGGGAAGCCGGGTGTTTGCCCACCACGATCAGGTCGGCCGCCGTGTGCTGCTGCTGCACCACCACCTGCCGGGCGGGGTCGCCCCGGCCGATGGTGGAGGACAGACGGTTGCGGCGCGCGTCATACGAGTCGGCCAGCGTGAACATCCTGTCTTGCGCAAACCGCTGGCACTCTTCGCGGTATGCGCGGATGGCGCGTTCGGACACCTCGGCATAGCGCAGCTTGCCCTCGTTGGTCGTGTCGATGGCGTGAAACAGCTCGATGCGTGCCGACGGCTGCAGTGCAGAGCCCAGTTCCACCAGGCGCTGCGACACCTGCGAAAAATCCACCGCCACCAGAAGACTTTGGTACGGCTGTGCCGCCGCTTTGCGCACCACCAGCACCGGCCGCCGGCATGCGCGCAGCATGCGCACGGCGGGGTGGGTGCGGAACCAGGCGGCCAGCCCCCGCAGCGGAGCGGTGCCCCACACCACCAGGTCGGCATCGGCGGCTTCGCGGGCCACATCCGCCGCCGTGAGGTCCATGCGGGTTGCGGCCTGCACTGTGATGTGGTGCCGCTGCCTGAGCTGCAGCGCATGCTGCGCGAGGCGCACGGCCGCATCCGGTGGCGGCGCATCGTCGGGGTGGGCCAGGTACACCAGCTTCAACGTGGCGCGGTGCTCGGCACACAGCAGCGCAGCGCGGGCGATGGCGTGGCAGCCTTTGGAAGAAAAGTCGGTAACGGCGAGGATAGAGCGAAGGGTCATGGCGGGCGTGTCCTTGTTGTCGTTGTGATGGGGCCGTACGCACCCGTGCAGCGGCGGCCACCCGATGTGGCGCCGGCGTGAAGGGCGATGAGTGCGGGCACGGTGGTCCCGGGCGGCAGCGGGCGCTGCGGTTGCTGAAGCGGCGGCTACGTGTGGTAGTCGCCCGTGGCCTCGGGCTGGAACTGGATGCTCTCGATCACGGCCGCGCATTCTTCGCCGTGGGGTGTCTGCCACCTGGCCACATCCCCCGCCCGCAGCCCCAGCAGGCTGATGCCCACCGGAGACAGCACCGAGATGAAACCGGCGGCCGGTTCCGCGTCTTGCGGGTAGCACAGGGTCACCACCTGGCGCCTGTGGGTGTGCACATCCACCAGTTCGACGCGCGAATACATCGTGACCACATCCGCGCGCACGCTGCGCGAGCTGGTGATGTCTGCCTGGGCCAGCAGATCATCCAGAACGGGGGGAAGCCGGTGGTCCGCCAGCTTGGTCAGGCGGGAATGGTCCAGATCGGTGAGCGTGCGCTCGCCGTGAACCACAACATCAACAACTGCGGCTGCATGCATGAATTGGCACTCCATCAAATGCGGCTGTCGCCCAGAGGGAACAGACGGCCACTACCGCGCAAAGCTGGTGCCCGGCGGTGGATGGTTGCGCTAAAAGGGGATGAGGAGGAGTGCCGCCGGGCTCAGAAATGTGCTGGCGTCTGGTGACGACGCGCAGTCTTCTTGGCCGCCGCTCGCGCACGCGCCGCTGCGTGGAGCAGCGAAGCCAGAACAGCAGTGGTGCAAACAAGGAGGGTCGTCATGGCCCCGAGTGTAGGCCGCCTGCACGCTTTTGGGACCAATGGCCCCAGGGTTCGTGCCAGATAGGCAGGCGCAGCGCCTGGCTGCTCCTGAGGGTGAACGGCACGCCGCACCCGGTGGGCCTGTGAACTATCAATTTCGTAGCGCCTAGCGCTTTACCATCAAGCGCTGGAGGCATTTTCATTGCATTCCGGCCCCACGGTGCCGCGTCACAGTTTGGCGATGGACACCTCGGTGGACTTGACCAGCGCCACCACGTCAGAGCCGACGACCAGGCCCAGGTCGTCCACCGAGCGGGTGGTGATGACGGAGGTGACGACGCCCCAGGGCGTTTCGACATCGACTTCAGAGACGACATCGCCGCGGATGATTTCGCGCACTTTGCCCTTGAACTGGTTGCGTACGTTGATGGCTTGGATGGACATGGTTTTCTCCTTGAAAAGTCCGTGGATGGGGAAAAAGTGAAAGGGGTTCACACCGCCCAGCGCAGGCCGTGGGCAGGCACGCCGGGCCAGCCTGCGGGGGCCGCGGGTTCGGGGTCGGGCTTTTGCAGCACGCGGTCGAGGATGCGTTTTTCAAGCTGTGCAAACGCTGCATCGCCGTGCACGCGGGGGCGCGGCAGGTCGATGCGCTGGTCCAGCGCAATCTGGCCGTCTTCGATCAGCACCACGCGGTCGGCCAGGGCCACGGCTTCTTGCACGTCGTGGGTGACGAGCAGCGCCGTGAAGCCGGTGCTGCGCCACAGCCCTTCGATCAGGCGGTGCATCTCGATGCGGGTGAGCGCATCGAGCGCGCCCAGGGGTTCATCGAGCAGCAGCAGGCGCGGGTTGTGCACCAGGGCGCGCGCCAGTGCCACGCGCTGGCGTTGGCCGCCCGACAGGCGTGCGGGCCATTCGTGCAGCCGGTCGCCCAGGCCCACGCGGGCCAGCACATCGGCCGCTGCGCCGCGCTGCGCGGGCGGCAGGGCCAGGGCCACGTTGTCAGCCACGCGCTTCCAGGGCAGCAGGCGCGAGTCCTGAAACATGATGCGGGTGGTGTCGCTCAGGCCGCTCACGCCCTCGCCGTCGATGCGGATGGTGCCGCCCGAGACCGATTCCAGCCCCGCCACCAGGCGCAGCAGCGTGCTCTTGCCGCAGCCGCTGCGGCCCACGATGGCGACGAATTCGCCCGGCTCGATCACCAGGTCGGCCTTGTGGAGCACGCTGCGCGTGCCGTAGCGCTTGTCCACGCCACGCACTTCCAGGCGCACGCCTTGGGGTTGTGAAGATGAATGATGAGTCAAAATGGCCTCCCGCGCTTATGTAGCAAGCGCTAGCAGCTATAAAAATGTGAGCTTCAAAACGTTGAAGCATCAGGCCTGATAGCCGGGGTGCCAGCGCAGCCAGTAGCGTTCCAACCCCTTGGCAAAAACGTCTGCCAGCTTGCCCAGCAGCGCGTACAGCAGGATGCCCACAAGCACGATGTCGGTCTGCAGAAACTCCCGCGCATTCATGGTCAGGTAACCAATACCGGCCTGCGCCGAGATGGTTTCGGCCACGATCAAAATCACCCACATCAGCCCCAGCGAAAACCGCAGCCCCACGAGAATGCTGGAGAGCGCCCCGGGCAGAATGATTTGCCGGTACAGCTGCCAGCGGCCGAGGCCATAGGTGCGGCCCATCTCGATCAAGCCTGGGTCCACATTGCGGATGCCGTGGAAGGTGTTGAGGTAGATCGGGAAGAACACCGACACGCTGATGAGGAACAGCTTGGCCGACTCGTCAATGCCAAACCACAGGATGACCAGCGGGATGAGCGCTAGCGCGGGGATATTGCGCACCATCTGGATGGTGGAGTCGAGCAGCGTCTCAAACAGCCGCACCGAGCCGGTGAGCAGGCCCAGCAACAGCCCCAGGCCGCCACCAATGGCCAGCCCGGTCAAGGCCCTGCCAGCGCTGACGCGCACATGGGTCCACAGCTCGCCCGAGGCGGCCAGGGCCCAGGCGGCCTTGATCACATCGAGCGGCGCGGGCAGCACGCGGGTAGACAGCCAGCCCTGCGACGAGGCCACCTGCCACAGCGCAATCAGGCCCACGGGCACAGCCCAGGGCAGCAGGCGCTGCGCCAGTTGCCGGGCAAAGCGCAGCACGGCGGCGGGTAGCACGGGCGCTTTAAGGGGCAGGTCCACGGCATCGGCCAGGGAGGCCACGGGCGGTTCTTTGGCGGTGTGTGTCATGCGTTGCGTCCTGTTTTGATGAGGTCAGCTTTGCGATGCGCGCGGCACAAAGTCATTGGCCACGGTTTCGCCAAACGGCCCCAGAGGGTTACCAAACAAAGGGTTGCCGCTGGAAAGTTGCTGGCGCAGCGGCAGGGGCAGCAGCGGGAAGACCAGCTCGGCAAAGCGGTAGGCCTCGTCCAGGTGCGGGTAGCCCGAGAGCACAAACGTGTCCAGCCCGAGCGCCGCGTATTCCTCGATGCGCGCGGCCACCGTTTGCGGGTCGCCTACCAGGGCGGTGCCCGCGCCGCCGCGCACCAGGCCCACGCCCGCCCACAAGTTGGGGCTGATTTCCAGGTCTTTGCGCGTGCGCTTCACACCCTGGTTGTGCAGCGCGGCCATGCGGCGCTGGCCTTCCGAATCCATGCGTGCAAACACAGCCTGGGCGCGCACCACGGTGTCGTCGCTGACGTGGCTGATGAGCTCTTCGGCGGCGGCCCAGGCCTGCTCGTCCGTCTCACGCACGATGACATGCAGACGAATGCCGAACTTCACGGTGCGGCCGTGCTTGGCGGCACGGGCGCGCACGTCGGCCACCTTCTTGGCGACCTCGGCCGGGGGTTCGCCCCAGGTCAGGTACGTCTCGACCTGCTCCGCCGCCAGGTCATGCGCGGCGGGGGATGAGCCGCCAAAGTACACCGGAGGGTGTGGCTGTTGCACGGGCGGAAAGAGCAGCTTGGCGCCCTTCACGGCCAGATGCTTGCCTTCAAAGTCCAGGCTTTCGCCCTGGTGGCTGCGCGTGAGGATTTCACGCCAGATGCGGATGAACTCGGCCGATTGTTCGTAGCGCGTAGCGTGGTCGAGAAACACGCCATCGCCCTCCAGCTCGGCCTGGTCGCCGCCCGTCACCAGGTTGATGAGCAGCCGCCCGCCCGAGAGGCGATCAAACGTGGCAGCCATGCGGGCAGCCAGCGCAGGCTGGTGCAGGCCGGGGCGCACGGCCACCAGAAACTTGAGGTTGCGCGTGACGGGCAGCAGGCTGGCCGCCACCACCCACGGGTCTTCGCACGAACGGCCGGTGGGAATGAGCACGCCCTCATAGCCCAGGCTGTCGGCCGCCACGGCCACCTGCTTGAGGTAGTCGTGGTTGAGCTGGCGGGCGCCTTTGGAGGTGCCGAGGTAACGGCTGTCGCCGTGGGTGGGGATGAACCAGAAAATTTTCATGAAGACCTCTGAGACGGTGGATGGAGCAAAAAATCAGGACCGGGCGACGGGCCGCCACACGATGTCGGCCACGTTCACGGGTTTGGGGATGAGGCCGAGCTTGAAAAACGCATCGGCCACGCGCTGCTGGTCGGCCACGGTGGTGGGGCCAAGCACATCCACAGGCGATGAGGGGCGGCGCTGGATGAACAGGCTCACCACGCCTGCATCCAGCCCGCTGAAGTCGGCAATGAGCTTGATGGCGTCTTTGCGCGCCTCTTGCGCCAGGCGGTCGGCGCGGCTGAGTTCTGCAAACAGCACGCGCAGCACCTGCGGGTGGGCCTGCACAAACGGACGGGCGGCCAGATAGAACGAGTTGTTGCTGCTAGCCAGGTCACGGCCGGTCGCAAGTACTCGGGGCTGGATGGCGAGTTCAGTGGCGGCGTAGAACGGGTCCCAGATGGCCCAGGCGTCCACACTTTTGCGCTCGAACGCGGCGCGGGCATCGGCCGGGGCCAGGTACACGGGCTGGATGTCGGCCCACTGCAACCCCGCCCGCTCTACCGCCTTGACCAGCAGGTAGTGCGCGCTGCTGCCTTTTTGCACGGCAATGCGGCGGCCCTTCAGGTCGGCCAGGGTGCGCAGGGGCGAATCTTTGAGCACCAGCAGGGCCGAGCTGTCGGGCTTGGGCGGCTCGGCGCCCACGTAGAGCAGGTCTTTGCCTGCGGCCTGGGCAAACACGGGGGGCGAGTCGCCGGTCAGGCCAAATTCCAGGCTGCCCACCGACAGGGCTTCGAGCAGTTGCGGCCCGGCCGGAAATTCCAGCCAGCTCACCCGCGTGCCCGGAAAGCGCTTTTCCAGCACGCCCTGCTGCTTGAGGATGACAAGGTTGACGGCAGACTTCTGGTAGCCAATGCGCAACTGCTCGGGGCCTGGCCCGGTGGAGGTTTGGGCGTGGGCGTAGCGGCTGGCCAGGGCCCAGTGGAATGCAGTGACGCCCAGCAGTTGCAGCGCGCGGCGGCGCTGGGGGCTCAAGGTAGGTCGGATCATGGGGGACTCCTTTTTGGGGTGTGCGCAGCCCGGGCCTTACAGCCCCACGGGCGCTGCGTGCAGCAGGTTCAGCTTTTTGGGGATGAGCTTCAGGTCGAAGAAGGCATCGGCAATCGCCTGCTGCTCGGCCAGGATCTCGCGGGTGACGGGCGCGGTGCCGAACTGGGCGCGGTCCAGGTACAGGCGGGTGATGGAGGTATCGAGCCCCAGCACGGCCGACAGCTCGGTGGCCGCAGCGTCCTTGTTCTTTGCCGCCCAGCGGTCGATGGCGTTGATCTCTTCCACCGCAATGCGCAGCACTTCGGGGTGGCGGCTGGCAAAGTCGCGCGAGCTGAAGTAGTACGCCCGGTTGTTCACCACGCCCGTGGCATCGGCCAGGATGCGGGCGCCCAGCGTTTTCTGGGCCGAGGCGAGGAAGGGGTCCCAGATGATCCAGGCATCGACCGCGCCCTTTTCAAAGGCGGCGCGCGCGTCGGCTGGGGCGAGGAAGACGGACTGGACATCGGCGTACTTCAGGCCATGCTTTTCCAGCAGCTTGACCAGGAAGTAATGCACGTTGGAGCCCTTGTTGTAGGCCACGCGTTTGCCCTTCAAGTCCGCCACGCTGCGGATGGCGGAGCCGCTGGGCACGATCACGGCCTCCAGCGCGGGGCGTGGCACGGTGGCACCGGCGTACACCAGCGGCGCACCGGCAGCCTGGGCAAAGATGGGCGGGGCTTCGCCCACATCACCAAAGTCGATGGAACCAACGTTAAGCGCTTCGAGCTGCACGGGGCCGGCGTTGAATTCCGTCCAGGTCACTTTCACGCCCAGCGGTGCCAGGCGCTTTTCCAGCGTGCCACGGGCTTTGATGATGGAGAGCCAGCCTTTTTGGTGGCCCACCCGCAGCACGGCGCCTGCGCTGGTTTGGGCCCATGCGGGGGCAGCCAGGCCGGTGGCGAGCAAGCCCGATGCGATGCCGGTGGCAAGAACCTGGCGGCGGGATGGGGAAAAACGGTGTGTCATGCGATGTTCTCGGTAAAAGGTTGCAGTGCCTTGGTGCGGCCGGGCAAAGCTGCGCCCTGCCCTGCAAAAAAGGCATCTCTGTAGGGTTCAAAAAATGGATGGGGATGGGGCGGGGCCTGCGGCTGGTGCTGCAGGCCCAGTGGTGCGCTACACGCTACATCGCACCTGCGAGAAGGCCACGGGCTCGAAGCGCCCGGACACGGGCGGCGTGGGCCGCAGGGTCTCGGTGATGATCAGGTTCACAGCGTCATCCAGCCGCACGGCCACATCGCTGTGCACGTCATAGCTGCCCTCGGGCGAGAGGGTGACCTGCGAGTCGGTGGCGTAAATGCCGGGCAGGATGTGCTTGGCGCCCAGCGACTGCAGCACGGGGCGCAGGGCGTAGTCCAGCGCCAGCATGTGGTGCGGGCTGCCGCCCGTGGCCAGCGGCAGCACGGTTTTGCCCTTGAGCGCCGTTTGCGGCAGCAAGTCCAGAAACACCTTGAGCACGCCGCTGTAGGCCGCCTTGTAGACCGGGGTGGCCACCACCAGCACGCGGGCCTTGGCCACCTGGTCGGCAGCGGCCACCACGGTGGGGTGGCCAAAGTCGGCCAGCAGCAGGGCCTGGGGCGACAGGTCGCGGATATGGATGCGGTCCACCAGCGCGCCCCGAGCGTGCAGGCGCTGCGACACGGCATCGAGCAAGGCGGCAGAGCGGGAGCGCTCGGAGGGGCTGCCGGCAATCAACAGGGCGGACATGGCGTTCCTTTACTATTATTTTGATAGCTGTTCGCGCTTGATCTGCAAGCGCTAGAGGCACTTTTTATTCAAAAGACAAGGCTGCGCCCTGCCCGCCCGGTAGGCGGGTTCTTCGGGCCTGGGCGGTGCCCAGGCGTTTGAAGGGGTGCGGGGCGGGCCTGCCGGCTTACTTCTTGGTGTAGATCTGGTCGAAGCTGGCGTTGTCGGCAAAGTGGTCCTTGGCCGCCTTGTCCCAGCCACCAAACGCGTCGTTGATGGTGAACAGGTTCAGCTTGGGGAACTGCTTGGCGTACTTGGCCTTGGCTTTGTCAGACACCGCGGGGCGGTAGAAATGCTTGCCCGCAATGTCCTGGCCCTCTTCGGTGTACAGGTACTGCAGGTACGCCTCCGCCACCGTGCGGGTACCCTTCTTGTCCACGTTCTTGTCCACCACCGAGACGGCGGGCTCGGCCAGGATGGAGATCGAAGGCGCAATCACGTCGAACTTGGCGCCGAACTCTTTTTCGAGCAGGTAGGCCTCGTTCTCCCAGGCGATCAGCACATCGCCCTGGTTGCGCTGCGCAAAGGTGATGGTGGAGCCGCGCGCGCCGGTGTCCAGCACGGGCACGTTGCCGTACAGCTTGGCCACAAAGTCCTTGGCCTTAGCGTCACCGCCATATTTGCGCTTGGCGAACTCCCAGGCGGCCAGGTAGTTCCAGCGGGCACCACCCGAGGTCTTGGGGTTGGGCGTGATCACCTTCACATCGGGGCGCACCAGGTCGTCCCAGTCCTTGATGCCCTTGGGGTTGCCCTGGCGCACCACCAGCACGATGGTGGAGGTGTAGGGCGAGCTGTTGTGCGGAAGGCGCTTTTGCCAGTCTTTCGGAATCCAGCCGCCGTTGGTGTGCAGCGCATCGGTATCGCCCGCCAGGGCCAGGGTGGCCACATCGGCTTCCAGCCCGTCGATGATGGAGCGCGCCTGCTTGCCCGAGCCACCGTGGCTTTGCTTGATGGTCACATCCTGGCCGGTCTTGGCCTTCCAGTGCTTGGCAAACGCCTGGTTGAACTCCACGTACAGCTCGCGGGTGGGGTCGTAGGAGACGTTGAGCAGCGTCACAGACTGTGCAAACGACGGCAATGCGGTCAACGCCAAAGCGCCTGCAAAGGTTGCGGCCAATGGAAACTTGATAAAGTCGCGGCGAAAGTTCATGGGGGTCCTCGGTTTTGAATGTGGGCGGTGCAAAACACCGATGAAACGCATTCTGGAAGGCCCTCTTAAAAACTGGAACCAATAAGATTTCAGTTCTTAATACCCAAAACATCTGAAGACTGCCCCGCGCAGCCTTCGCACCCACCCCATCACGAGAAGGAAACACCATGGCACGCACCGTCCAATGCATCAAACTCGGCCAAGAGGCAGAAGGCCTGGACTTTCCGCCCTACCCCGGCGAGCTGGGCAAGCGCATCTGGGAAAACGTCAGCAAGCAAGCCTGGGCCGACTGGCTCAAGCACCAGACCATGCTGGTCAATGAAAACCGCCTGAACCTGGCCGACGCCCGCGCCCGCCAGTATTTGGCCCGGCAGATGGAAAACCACTTTTTCGGCGGCGGCGCAGACGCCGCAGCGGGCTACGTCCCGCCCAGCGCGTAACGGAGCAAAGCGAAGTGCAGCGCTGCAAGAGGTGGTTTCGCCAAAACCACTTCTTTGGCGGCGGCGCAGACGCCGCGGCGGGATACGTCCCGCCCAGCCAGTGAGTGATCTAACGCAATAGCGGCAGATCCCGCTTCGGGTACAAACCAAACCCAGCACGGCGCCCTTGTGGCGCCCTTTGTTTTTCTGGGCCGCGCGCAAGGCTTGCACGGGCCCGGTGTTCAGCACTTGCATACCCATGTCCGAGCCCATCGACTGGCTGCCCGACGGCACCCCCTACAGCCCCCGCTTTGGCGACCGCTACCACAGTGAAAACGGGGGGCTGGACCAAGCCCGCCGCGTGTTTCTGCAAGGCTGCGGCCTGCCTGCGGCCTGGGCTGGGCAGCCCCAGTGGCGGGTGCTGGAAACGGGCTTTGGCTTTGGGCTGAACTTTCTGGTCACCTGGGCTGCATGGCGCGCCGACCCGCAACGCCCGCGCCTGCTGCACTTCATATCGACGGAAGCCTGGCCCGTGAGCGCTGCCGACCTGCTGCGTGCCACCACCGCCCACCCCGAACTGGCGCCACTGGCCGAGCAACTGCACGCCCAGTGGTGGGGCCTGCTGCCCGGCGTGCACCGCCTGGCGTTTGAAGACGGCCGCGTGCTGCTCACGCTGTATGTGGGCGATGCGCAAGAAATGCTGCGCCAGCAGGCGCCCACGGCCGACTCGGTGTACCTCGACGGGTTCAGCCCGTCCGTCAACCCCGACATCTGGAGCGCCCACACCCTCAAAGCCGTGGCGCGCTGCTGCCGCCGGGGCACGCAGCTGGCCACCTGGACCATTGCCCGCGCCGTGCGCGATGCGCTGGCCGAGTGCGGCTTTGAAGTGCAGCGCGTGCCCGGCGTGCCCCCCAAACGCGACAACCTGCACGCCACCTACAACCCCCGCTGGGAACCCCGTGCCCGCACGGCCACGCTGCCCGATGTAGCCCCCCAAGCCAGCGTACAGCACCAGCATTGCCTGGTGATTGGTGGCGGGCTGGCCGGGGCTGCGGCAGCCGCCAGTCTGGCCCGCCGGGGCTGGCATGTGCAGGTGCTGGACGAGGCTAATGAACCCGCTGCGGGCGCATCGGGCCTGCCTGCGGGCGTGTTTGCGCCCCATGTGTCGCCCGACGATGCCGTGCTCTCGCGCCTGTCGCGCAGCGGCGTGCGCACCACCTTGCAGCAAGCCAGCCAGCGCCTGCAGGCCGGGCAAGATTGGGGCCCCACCGGCGTGCTGGAACACCGCACCGACGGCACCCCCGGCCTGCCCGCCGACTGGCAACAGGGACCGGGCGCCGACTGGACCATTCCCGCCCCCCCATCGGCCCGCGAACAGGCGGGCCTGCCGCCGGATGCCGTGGCCTGCTGGCATACCCGGGCAGGCTGGATTCGCCCGCCCCAACTGGTCCGGGCCCTGCTGCGCGAGCCTGGCGTGACCTGGCGTGGCCAATGCGCCGTGGCCAGCCTGCGCCCCATGCCGGGGGCCGATGCCGCCGCCCCCACCGAATGGCAAGCGCTGGATTCGCAAGGCCAGGTGTTGGCCCAGGCCCCTGTGGTGGTGATTGCCGCAGGCGCAGGCAGCCCCACCCTGCTGGCCGAGCGCTGGCCCCTGCAGCCCGTGCGCGGCCAGGTGTCCTGGGGCCGCTATGCCGCGCACCTGCCGCCACCCGCGCCCTTCCCGGCCAATGGGCATGGCAACGTGGTGCCGTCGTTTGGCGTGGGGCAGACTGACAACCCTGCGGAACAGCCCACCGAACGCGGCTGGATCATGGGCTCGACCTTCGAGCGCAATGTGACCGAGCTGCCCGCCAGCGCGCCAGACCAGCTCGCCGCCCACCAGGGGCAATGGAACAAGCTGCAAACCCTGATGCCCACGGCCGCCCGCGCCCTGGCGCCCCGTTTCGAAGCCTGGCTGGCGGCGGCGGGCGAGCCGGCCGATGGCGCGGCCGCCCCGGTAGAACACTGGGCCGCCGTGCGCTGCACTGCGCCGGACCGCCTGCCCATCGTGGGGCCGGTGGATTCTTCTACGCTGCCCGGCCTGTGGGTGTGCACTGCCATGGGCGCGCGGGGGCTGACCCTGGCCCTGCTGTGCGGAGAACTGCTGGTCGCCCGCCTGAACGGCGAACCCCTGCCGCTGGACGCCAAACTGGCCCGAGCACTGGCGAGTGAGCGGATGTAAAAAAACGCTGTGTGGACTGCCGGAAAACTGATTGGCCACCAGTTCGGCGCTTCTTACAACACGCCTTTATATCTATATTTGCATATTAGAAGCACAAAACAATAGTTTGCTTCCATAAGAAGCCCCTCTACATTCGCCGCCATGCATGAATTGGCGTTTGTCTTTGCGGGTTTCGCGGTGGGTCTGATCGTCGGACTCACAGGCGTGGGCGGTGGCTCGCTGATGACGCCCATCCTCATCTTCTTTTTCGGCATCAAGCCCCACATGGCCGTGGGCACGGATCTGCTGTTCGCGGCCTTCACCAAGATGGGCGGCACCGTCAGCCTGGCCCGCCAGCGCCTCGTGCCCTGGAAGGTGGTGGGCCAACTGTGCGCGGGCAGCATTCCGGCCGCCCTGCTGGCGCTGTGGGCGCTGCACACCCTGGGCCCGGCCAGCGCCACCGCGCAGCGCATCATGACCACCACGCTGGGCTTTGCCCTGCTGCTCACAGCCGCTGCCACGCTCTACAAGGCGATTGTTTTTTCTGCCCAGCGCCAGGCCGCCCAAAACGCCGCACGCAAGGCCCACACCGGTGACGTCACCCGCCCCCGCCACTGGAGCCTGCCCGTGCTGCTGGGCGCGGTGATCGGTACGCTGGTCACCTTCACCTCGGTGGGTGCAGGCGCCATCGGCGTCACCGTGCTGCTGCTGGTCTACCCCCTGCTGCCGCTGCCGCGCATCATTGGCGCCGACATTGCCTACGCCGTACCCCTGACCCTGGTGGCGGGCCTGGGCCATGCCTCCCTCGGCTCGGTGGACTGGCCTTTGCTTGCACAATTGCTGGCTGGCTCGCTGCCCGGCATCTGGCTGGGCTCACGCCTGGTCACCCGCACCCCTGAGCGCCTCATTCGCTCTGCCCTTTCCCTGCTGCTCGCCTGGGCGGGCTTCAAACTGATTCTGATCTGAGTGCTCCACGATGTACCAATACACCGACTTTGACCGCCAATTCATCCGCCTGCGCGCCGAGCAGTTCCGCGACCAGCTCGAACGCTGGCAAGCGGGCAAACTGACCGAAGAGCAGTTCCGCCCCCTGCGCCTGCAAAACGGCTGGTACGTGCAGCGCTATGCGCCCATGCTGCGCGTGGCCGTGCCGTATGGCGAACTCTCCAGCACCCAGCTGCGCGTGCTGGCCCGCGTGGCCCGCGAATACGACCAGCCCGAGCCCGCCCTGCTGGCCGAGGCCCAGGCCACGCAAGAAAAGCTGGGCGACATTCCGCTGGCCGACGGCCGCCGCATTGGCACCAAGCTGAAGTACGGCTACGGCCACTTCACCACACGCACCAACGTGCAGTACAACTGGATTCCACTGTCCAAGGCTGCCGACGTGATGGACCTGCTGGCCACCGTGCAGCTGCACGGCATCCAGACCAGCGGCAACTGCATCCGCAACATCAACAGCGACGCGCTGGCCGGCATCGCCGCCGACGAGATTGCCGACCCCCGGCCGTTTTGCGAAATCCTGCGCCAATGGAGCACGCTGCACCCCGAGTTCTCGTTCCTGCCCCGCAAGTTCAAGATCTCGATCAACGGCGCGCGCGAAGACCGCGCCGCTTTGGGCTGGTACGACGTGGGCCTGCAACTGGTGAAGAACGACGCGGGCGAGCTGGGCTTCAAGGTGCGCGTGGGTGGCGGCATGGGCCGCACGCCCACCATCAGCCCGGTGCTGCGCGAGTTCCTGCCCTGGAACCAGCTCATGAACTACCTGGAAGCTGTGATCCGCGTCTACAACCGCTACGGCCGCCGCGACAACAGCTGGAAGGCACGCATCAAGATTCTGGTGAAGGCCGAAGGCCAGGCCTACATCGACCAGGTGAATGAAGAGTTCCGCCAGATCGTCGAGGACGAAGGCGGCCCGCACACCATCACCCAGGCCGAATACGACCGCGTGGCCGCGAACTTCCGCGAGCCCGAGCTGGACCTGTCACCCGCCAACGCCGAAGCCGAAACGCTGGAGCTGCTGCGCACCGCCGCCAGCGACGACCGCGACTTTGGCCGCTGGCTCACCAGCAATGTGCTGCCGCACCGCCACCCGCAGCTGCGCGCCGTGATGCTGTCGTTCAAGCGTCTGGGCTATGCGCCGGGCGATGCCACGGCCGAGCAGATGGAAGCCGCTGCCGAGCTGGCCGACCGTTTCTCGGGCGGCGAAGCCCGCGTGACGCACGAGCAAAACCTGCTGCTGCCCTGGGTGCGCCGCGACCAGTTGCCCGCGCTGTACCAGGCCGCCAAGGCACTGGGCCTGGCCAAGCCCAACATCGGCCTGCTCACCGACATGATTGCCTGCCCCGGCGGCGACTTCTGCTCGCTGGCCAACGCGCGCAGCCTGCCGATTGCCGAAGCCATCACCGAGCGCTACCAGGACCTGGACGAGCTGTGGGACCTGGGCGAAATCGACCTGCACATCAGCGGCTGCATCAACAGCTGCGGCCACCACCACAGCGGCCACATCGGCATCCTGGGCGTGGACAAGGACGGCAAGGAGTGGTACCAGATCACGCTGGGCGGCGCCGATGGCTCCGACCTGTCGGGCCCTGCCACGCCGGGCAAGATCATCGGCCCCTCGTTCAGCGCCGCCGAAGTGCCGGGCGTGATCGAAGCCTTGCTGAACACCTACCGCACCGAGCGCCAGCCGCTGGCCGATGACGCACAAGGCCCACGCTACGAAAACTTCATCGACACCGTGCGCCGCGTGGGCCTGGAGCCCTTCAAAGCCGCCGCCAACGCCGCCCGCCGCCCCGCTGAAACCGAAACCGCCTGAGGGTTTATCACTATGAAAATAATAGCTGCTCACGAGCACCAGCCAAGCCCTGAAGGCCTGAAAGTCATTGAACTGCCCAACGACGCCAACCCGTTCGAGCTGGACCTGGCAGGCGTGGACCGCATTGACCTGCAGTTCCCCAAGTTCACCGACGGCCGGGCCTTCAGCCAGGCCCGCCTGCTGCGTGGCCGCCTGAAGTTTGCGGGCGAGCTGCGCGCCACCGGCGACGTGCTGATCGACCAGCTGGTGCAGATGGCCCGCTGCGGCTTTGACGTGGCTGTGCTGCGCGAAGGCCTGGACATGGCCGACGCCCAGCGCCAGTTCGACCGCTTCAAGGGCTTCTACCAGGGCGACGTGACCGAGCCGCTGCCCCACTTCCGAAAGGCAGCATGACCATGGGCCACATCGACCTCACCGCCGTCAACGCCGACCTGGGCCGCAACGCGCCCGCCCTGGTGGAATGGGCCCTGGGCCTGGGCAAGACCAGCATCGTTACGACCAACTTCCGGCCTTTTGAAGCCGTGATCCTGCACATGGTCACGCAAGTGAACCCCAAGGTGCCCGTGGTGTGGATGGACAACGGCTACAACACCGAAGCCACCTACCGCTTTGCCGACGAGGTGACGAAGCAGCTGGGGCTGAACCTGAAGATCTACCTGCCCCTGCGCTCGCGCGCCCACCGCGAAGCCGTGGAAGGCCCCACGCCTGCGCTGGATGACCCACGCCACGCGGCATTCACCGCCGAAGTGAAGCTGGAGCCCTTCGCCCGCGCCCTGCGCGAGACCGCGCCCGAGGTCTGGTTCACCGCCCTGCGTGCCACCGACACCGCCGTGCGCGCCCAAATGGACCCCGTGAGCATCAACCCCGACGGGCTCATCAAGGTAGCGCCGCTGCTGCACTGGTCGTCCAAAGACCTGCATGAATACTGCGTGAAGCACGGCCTGCCCAACAACTTCGACTACGTGGACCCGACCAAGGGTGAAGACAACCGCGAGTGCGGCTTGCACCTCGCCCACTGACCCCCAGGCCCGACCATGAACGCCCGCACCGACTCAGCGCTGCTTGAGAAAACCAACGATATGAGCTACCACCTCAACAACTCGCACCTCGACGCCCTGGAAGAAGAAACCATCTTCATCCTGCGCGAAGTCGCCGCCGCCTTTGAGCGCCCCGCCCTGCTCTTCTCGGGCGGCAAGGATTCGTTGGTCATGCTCAAGTGCGCCGAAAAGGCCTTTGGCGCGGGCCGCATTCCCTACCCGCTCTTGATGATCGACACGGGCCACAACTTCCCTGAGGTGACGGACTTCCGCGACTTCCGCGCGAAGGAATTGGGCGCTGAACTGATCGTACGCAGCGTGGAGGATTCGATGGCACGCGGCACCGTGCGCCTGGCCCACCCCGGCGAGTCGCGCAACGTGCACCAGTCCGTCACGCTGCTCGAAGCGATCGAGGAATTCCGCTTTGACGCGCTGATCGGCGGCGCCCGCCGCGACGAAGAAAAGGCCCGCGCCAAGGAGCGCATCTTCAGCCACCGCGACAGCTTTGGCCAATGGCAGCCCAAGGCCCAGCGCCCCGAGCTGTGGACCCTGTTCAACACCCGCCTGCAGCCCGGCGAGCACTTCCGCGTGTTCCCCATCAGCAACTGGACCGAGCTGGACGTGTGGCAGTACATCGACCGCGAGCAGATCGGCCTGCCCAGCATCTACTACACGCACAAGCGCCAGGTGGTGGACAAGAAGGGCCTGCTGATGCCGGTGACCGAGCTGACTCCCGCGCGGGAAGGCGACGTGGTGGAAACGCGCGACGTGCGCTTCCGCACCGTGGGCGACATCACCTGCACCGCACCGGTGGAGAGCACCGCCGCCACCCCGGCCGAGATCGTCATCGAGACCCTGGCCGCCGACGTGAGCGAGCGCGGCGCCACGCGCATGGACGATAAGACGAGCGATGCCTCGATGGAAAAGCGCAAGAAGGACGGGTATTTCTGATGACCACTACCAATTCGATAGCTGCCAGCGCTCAAACAGCAAGCGCTGGGGGCACAAATGACCATATCTCCGCCCTCAAGTTCATCACCTGCGGCAGCGTGGACGACGGCAAGAGCACGCTGATCGGTCGCCTGCTGGTGGACAGCAAGGCCGTGCTGCAAGACCACCTGGCCGGCGTACAGCGCCAGGGCGAAACCGACCTGGCCCTGCTGACCGACGGCCTGAGTGCCGAGCGCGAGCAAGGCATCACCATCGACGTGGCCTACCGCTACTTCGCCACTGAAGAGCGCAAGTTCATCATTGGCGACGCGCCCGGCCACGAGCAGTACACCCGCAACATGGTCACGGCCGCCAGCAGCGCCGACGCCGCCGTGGTGCTGGTCGATGCCACCAAGCTCGACTGGAAGAACCCCAGCCTGGCCCTGCTGCCGCAGACCCGCCGCCACAGCCTGCTGGTGCACCTGCTGCGCGTGCACTCGCTGGTGTTCGCCGTGAACAAGCTCGATGCGGTGGAAGACCCCGCACTGGCCTGGAAGCACATTCAGGGCGCGCTGCAAGCCTTTGCCCAGGCCGCTGGCATCACCGTGCGCGCCACGGTGCCCGTGTCTGCATTGAAGGGCTGGAACGTGGTCGATGCCCATGCCGGCTGGTGCGGCTACAACGGCCCCACCCTGCTGCAAGTGCTGGAAAAGTTGCCCAACACCCCCGCCGACACGGCGCTGGCACCCGCCTTCCCGGTGCAGTGGGTAGAAAAGTTCTCGTCCTCGTCAGACACCAGCCAGGGCCGCCGCGTGTTCTGGGGCCGTGTGGCTGCAGGCCGCTTTGCGCCCGGCACGGCAGTGCAGATCTTCCCCAGCGGCCAGCTGGCCACCGTGGCCCAGGTGTTGGACCACGCCCGCCGCCCCAAGGACGTGCCCGCTGGTACCAGCGCCGGCATCATCCTGGACCGCGAGGTGGACGTATCCCGCGGCGACTGGATTCTGGCCGCGCCCACAGCAGCCGCGGCCCCCGCTGCTGACGACGACTTTGGCGACACGCCCGCAGCCACCCCGGCCTGGCCCGCCAGCCGCGAGCTACGTACCACCATCGCCTGGATGGACGACGAGCCCCTGGTCGCAGGCCGCGTGTACTGGGCGCTGCATGGCCACCGCTGGGTCAAGGCCAAGGTCAAGGCCGTGGTGCACAAGCTCAACATCAACACGCTGGCCGAAGAAGCCGCCACGCAGCTCGACCCCAACGCCATCGGCCATGTTCACCTCGTGCTGCAGGAAGCCATTCCCACCGCGCCGTTCACCCAGGCCCGCGTGCTGGGATCGCTGATCCTGGTGGACACTGCCAGCCACAAGACCGCTGGCGCGGTGCTGGTGAACTGACCCAGCGCAACAAAAAATGCCCTGAGTCCCCCTTGCGGGCTCAGGGGCCCTCTCAACCCGCGCGGTGAAAGCCTTAAAATCGCGGGTTTTCACCGACCGACCCACACACCCTCTGCCATGACCCACGTCGTTTCCGAAAACTGCATCAAGTGCAAGTACACCGATTGTGTGGACGTGTGCCCCGTGGACTGCTTCCGCGAAGGCCCGAACATGCTCGTCATCGATCCAGATGAGTGCATCGACTGCGCCGTGTGCATTCCCGAGTGCCCTGCCAACGCCATCTTTGCCGAAGAAGATCTGCCGGCAGACCAAATCGCCTTCATCAAGATCAACGCCGACCTTGCCTTTGCCGATGGTTGGAAGAGCATCACCAAGCGCAAGCCCGCATTGCCCGACGCCGACGAGTGGAACGGCAAGCCCGGCAAGATCGCTGACTTGGTCAAGTAATGCCCGCTGGCGCTGCCCGCCGCTGCACCACCCTTTGCCACAACGTGGCAATGGCGCAGCGGCATGACCCGGCAGCACCATCCCCCAGCAGGCCCCAGCGCCTGCTGCCTTGCCCATGATTCAAGAAACCGATGCCGTCGTCATCGGTGCAGGCCCGGTGGGCTTGTTCCAGGTGTTCCAACTGGGCCTGCAAGGCCTGTCAGCCCACATCATTGACGCTCTGCCCTACGCGGGCGGCCAATGCGTGGAGCTGTATGGCGACAAGCCCATCTACGACATTCCTAGTGTGCCCGTGTGCACCGGGCGCGAACTGGCAGCCCTGCTGCAGCAGCAAATCACCCCCTTCCAGCCCCAGTGGCACCTGAACGCGCAGGTGGCTGCTCTGCAAACGCAGGCAGACACCGGGCGCTTTCACGTCACCACCACCCAAGGCACCACCTTGAGTGCCCGCGCAGTGTTCATCGCAGCGGGCGTGGGCGCGTTCGTGCCCAAGGCACTCAAGCTGGAAGGCATAGACCGGTTTGTGGGGACCCAACTGCATTACACACGGCTACCTGCCACGGCATCGCTCAAAAACCAGCGGCTGGTGGTGCATGGCGGTGACGATGCCGCCGTGGCCTGCGCCGTGGAAGCAGCAACCGCCGGGCAAGCCGCCAGCGTGACGTTGCTGTACCGGCGCGATGTCTTCGGCGCCACGCCCGAAGCGCTGGCCCAGTTGCAGGCCCTGCGCAATGCCGGCCGCATCCAGGTGATCGTGGGTCAACCCACCGGCATGGACTGCGCTGACGAACGGCTGACCTCGCTGCACATCACCACCCCGGAAGACACCACCGTACCGCTGCCGCTGGATGTGCTGGTGGTGGCCCTTGGCGTATCACCCCGCCTGGGCCCGATTGCCGATTGGGGCCTAGCCATGGAGCGCAAACAACTGGTGGTGGACACTGCCACCTTTGCCACCAGCGTGCCCGGCATCTACGCGGTGGGCGACATCAACACCTACCCCGGCAAGCGCAAGCTGATCGTCTGCGGCTTTCACGAAGCTACGCTGGCCGCCTTTGCTGCAGCAGAAGCGCTGAGCGGCAAGCCTGTGGCGCTGCAGTACACCACCAGCAGTACGCGTCTGCATCAGTTGCTGAGAGTGGGCTCAGCCGGAACTGTGAACGGCTAAAGACGGCCAGGAGCAGTCGGTCATCGCAATTGAAAGCGGACCTTTAACGCGTTAAAGGTAGGGGCTGCGGCCCGCAGGCGACTGGCCGTGGAGAAGCCACTACCATCCCGCAGTCCCGTTTGACCGCAGAGTTAGGCCTCTGCATCGGGCCACACCTGAACAAGATCCCCGTCAACAAAACTTGCGCACACCGCTTTAGACTGCCGCAATATGTTTGCCGCCGAAGAGTCTGAGCTTGCGAGGAATGCTCTAACGGAAGCAACAATTTCAAATAGCGCGCGCTCCCAATTGGAATCGAAGGTGCTATATGGAATTGCAAGCTGATATGGCCGACTTGTCCAAGCCTCCGGCGGACATGCCCAATCCGGATCTTGAGCGTCGTACCCGGATGCGCCAATTAACTCAATCACGTAGTCTGAGCCGGTTTCCGCAATATTGAAGTTCCACGCAACTACTCCCGGGGGAGGGAACAGCGGTACGGTTTCATTCAACCAGTCAGTGAGCAGCGATGGACTCATTCATTAAGCCTAACGAACAAGATAAGCCGCCCGCAGTATGCGGGTCGGCTTGAGCGCCGGGTTAGACCCAAAGCGCAAAAACGAAAGTGACCGCACAGGCCACGGACTACGAAAACAAGAGCTGCCTGCGCTTGCTGTACAGGAGCTAGAGGCCAAAAAGGCTTGAAACTGGCGCAACCCACGCAGGCGAAGCCCGAGCGAACGCCAAACACCCAGCGGATAAACGCTTGCGAGGGTAAATGGCGTTTGAATATTCATGGGCTGAAATGAGCAGAAATAAAAAGCAGGCTAACGTAATGTAGACCGCACCAAGCCGCAGACCATATCTGGCGCTTGCGGTCTAAATTGGCGGGAAAAAAACGCGGGAAGGGGCTTGTAGCCTAGCTCGACGGCGCGTATTCTGTACAAAAAAACAGTACCAAATTCAGCCATGAAACCCGACTCCCCTCCTGTGTTGCGCGCCACACGGTTGCTGGATCAGGTCCGTGAGCGAATTTGTTCCGCACACTATAGCTTTGCGGGTGGGGCTGTGCCGTGCGATGGAGCCGTTCATCATCGAACGACGGCTTTGTGGCTTGACACAGACCGACAGCTCAGGGCCCAAAGCTGTCGTCCAAATTTACTCTTAACGAACACTCAATTTGCGTTGCTCAAATCCACACCGGTACGCAACACCAGCCAGCTCAAACCACATATCGCGTAGTCAACAAAATCACCACTGGCATCGTCACCAGCGCCAGCATGGTGGACACCGCCACGCTGGCAGTGACTTCGTCTTGCGCCACCTCGTAGCGCTGCGCGAACAGGAATACGTTGGCCCCCACGGGCAGCGATGCGGCCACGATCATCACGGCCAGGGGCAGTCCTGACAGGCCCAGGGCCCAGGCCATGGCGGCGAGCAGCAGCGGATGCACCACGCACTTTGCCAAGGCGATGCGCAGCGCGCCTTTGAAGTGGTGGCCCACGCGGGTGAACACCAGCGTGACACCGACCAGCAGCAGTGCCAACGGCCCCAACGCCTGGCCCAGCAGTTGCAGGGGTTTGTCGACCACCGGGGGCAGTACCAGCCCGGTCTGCGCAAACAGCAGGCCCGCCAGGATGGGTAGGGGCACCGGATGCAGCACACCGTTGCGCACAGCGCCCAGCACAGTGCGCCACATGGGGGGCTGCGCGGCGTCTGACTGGCCTGCGTGTTCACGCGCGGCGGCCAGTTCGAACACCACGGTGGCAGCGGTCAGCAAGATGAGCGAGTGCACTGAAATCAGGGTGAACAGGGTGACCAGGCCCGCGTCGCCAAACACAAGCCCGACCAGCGGCACGCCAATCATCAGTGTGTTGCTGAACGTGTTGGCCAGAGCCCGCGCTGCAGCCAGGCGATTGAAGCCTTGCCAAGCCAGGGTGGCGAAATACAAAACGCCGAACGCGGCGAAGTAGATGCCCACCGGGCCAAAGTTCAGGTCTTCAATGTGCACGGTGCTCATGGTGCGAAACAGCAGCGCTGGCGACAGCACCATGAAAACGAGGTTGGACAGGTCTTTGACCGCGCTGGCGCGGATCCACTCCTGGCGTCCGGCCACAAAGCCGATGGCGATGAAAAGCACCACGGGAACCAGGGAAGCAATGACAGGAGAATTCAAGACAGCACGCCAGAAGGAAAAAAGAACAAGGACGGGAACAACAGAGTCAGCGCAGCGACGCTATTAATTTAATAGCTGCTTCCGCTTTATAAATAAGCGCCAGGGCCGATTTTCATATCAAACTCGGCAGCAAGACCTGCAGCCCCCAGCCCGTCAACGCGGTGGCCACCACCACCGCCCAAGGTGGCACCTGCCAGCGCAGCAGCGCAGCCAGCGCCACCAGCGCCAGGGCCACATCCGCAGCGCTGTGCAGCGCACTGGTGGCCACCGGCTGGTACAGCGCGGCCAGCAGCAAGCCCACCACCGCTGCATTCACCCCGGCCAGCACACCCCGCGCCCAGGCCCGCTGGCGCAGCGGCGCCCACCAGGGCAGTGCGCCCGCCACCAGGAAGAACGCCGGAAGAAAAATACCCAGAATGGCCAGCAGCGCCAAGCCCGCGCCGGCCCAACCCGGCGCCATCGCAGCGCCTAAAAACGCAGCAAAGGTGAACAACGGCCCTGGCACGGCCTGGGTGGCACCGTAGCCCGCCAGAAACGCGTCAGCAGACACCCAGCCGGGCTCCACCACGGCCGACTGCAGCAGGGGCAGCACTACATGGCCGCCGCCAAACACCAGCGCACCAGCGCGGTAAAACGCATCCACCACCGCGAGCGCAGAGGCTGTACCGTCTGCGGCGGGCGCCACGGCCACCGACCACGGCAGCACCACCAGCAGGGCGGCGAACACTGCCAACAGCGCCAGCCCCCCGCGGCGGGAAAGAGGCACAGCCCAGGCGTCCGACGCGTCGGCCGTTGCACCTAGTGCGGCACCAGCCGGGGCCTGCTTGCGGCCCCAAACCCACCCCCCCCCCACTCCCGCCCCCAGCATCACCGCCAATTGGCCCACCACCCCAGGCTGCAGCAAGGTCACGGCACAGGCGGCCAGCATCAACGCCGCCCGCCCCACCGTGGCACACAACCCGCGCGCCATGCCCCACACCGCCTGAGCCACCACGGCCACCGCCACCACCTTGAGGCCCTGCACCAACCCTGCAGGCATGCCGAACCCGCCCGCAGAAAACCCGAGGCCCAACAACGCCAGCGCCAAGGCAGATGGCAGCGTGAAACCCACCCAGGCCGCCAGCGCACCGCCCCAGCCACCACGCATCAGGCCCAGCGCCATCCCCACCTGGCTGCTGGCGGGGCCCGGCAAGAACTGGCACAGCGCCACCTGGTCTGCGTAGCTGTGCTCCGTGAGCCAACGGCGGCGCACCACAAACTCATCACGGAAGTAGCCCAGGTGGGCCACAGGCCCGCCAAACGAGGTCAAACCCAGGCGCAGGAACACCCAGAACACCTCCCAGGGGGTAGCACGGGCAGCGGGGGACGTGGACGAACTTGGTGTGACAGACATGGCGCGTAAAAGAAAAAAACCCACGCCCAGCGAGAGCCAGACGTGTTTGTGGAGTGCGGGGCGCTACTCTGCCACAGCGATATGGCTGTGCGGAGAAAAGGCGCTCGCCAGGCGCACCGAGCCACCCGCGCTACTGCCACAGGCAACCAAAGACAAAGCTTGTGGCGCTTTCGCATTGATCCCCCGAAAGGGTCTGCGTACGGGAAGATGCCTTCACCTCGATTGGTTGTGTGTTGTCGTACAACAAATTGAGATTAAAAGACAATTTTTCTCTCAGAATCGCTCCATCCAACCTGTCCCGGATGAAATCGAGCCATCAGTCAGCATCAGATAAAGTTACTTTCTGCCGTGTAACCAGAGGCATCGCATAGTGATTTCCCCCAGAAAAATCCCCTTGTGCTGGCTTTTTTCATGTTGTACGATGACCAACAACATTTTACCAACGGGAGACAATTCCATGACCATCCTTCGCCGCTCCGCCGTACTGGCCGGCTTTGCCCTGCTGGCCACGGCCAGCGCCTTTGCGCAGAACGTGGCTGAATGGCCCAGCAAAACGGTGCGCATCATCGTGCCGTACCCGCCCGGCGGCAGCTCGGACATCATTGCGCGATCCATCAGCCAGGTGCTGTCGGAATCGCTCAAGCAAAGCGTGATCGTGGAAAACAAGGCAGGCGCCAACGGCAACCTGGGCGCCGACCTGGTGGCCAAGGCCGAGCCCGATGGCTACACGCTGCTGCTGTGCGACGTGGGCGCACTGGCCATCAGCCCATCGGTGTACACCAAGCTGTCGTTCGACCCGTCCAAAGACCTGCGTGGCGTGACCATGCTGGCCTACTCGCCCCACCTGCTGGTGGTGCACCCCTCGGTGCCGGTGAACAACCTCAAGGAGCTGGTCGCCTATTCCAAAAAGAACGACCTGAACTTTGCCGTCACGGCCACAGGCAGCGCACCGCACCTGGCAGGCGTGGCGCTTGAGCGCGCCAGTGGCGCACGCTGGCAGTACATCCCCTACAAGGGCGGTGTCACCGCCATTCAAGACACCGTGGCCGGGCAAACCCAGGTGCTCATGAACGGCATGCTGGCCACCCTGCCCCAGGTGCAAAACGGCAAGCTCAAGGTGCTGGGCGTTTCCAAGTCCACCCGCATGCCGCTGATTGGCGATGTGCCCACCATTGCAGAGCAAGGTATCGCGGGCTATGAATCGGGCACCTGGCAAGGCGTGCTGGTGCCGCGTGGCACACCGGAAGCCGTGGTGCAAAAGCTCAACCAGGCGCTCATCACCGCCATCCGCGCGCCAGAAATCCGCTCACGCCTGGCGGGCCAGGGGGCTGAGGTGGTCACCATGACGCCCGCCGAGCAAGACCAGTTCTTCACCAAGGAACGCGCACGTTGGGCCAGCGTGGTCACGGCCGCCAAGATCAAGCTCGACTGACGCACGCAGCCAGGGCCGCTGCGCCAGGCTGCGGCCCTGCACCGCACAAAAACGGGCAAGGGTGCCGCATCCATCACAATGGAAAGCCTGCACGCCTTGCCTTGCCGAGAGCTGCTGACCAAACTCCCCTGGCGTGGTTACCCAGGGCTGCTTCGCTGAGTTGGTGAGCGCTCAGACGGGCAAAGGCAATGAACTCTCACCTTTTTGCCCCATGACATCCAGCCCCCCTCTCAACTTGGACATGCCCGCCCCCACGGCTGGCGAACTCAAAGCCGCACGCATCGCCGCTGGCCTGAGCCAAGTGCAGGCGGCCGAGTTGATGGGCTACCCCGTGCAACAGGGCAGCCGGGGCGGCCTGCAGTCACGCACCTGGCAAGCCCTGGAAAGCGAGACAGATGAGCGCACCATGCAAGGCCCCGTCTTCGCCATGTTTTTGCTGCTGACGGGGCAGCACCCCACGCATGCGCTGGTCCAAAACACCTAGCCCACCCCACCAGGGCCCGTGCACGCCAGAGGCCCCGGTCTTCATCAGAACGCCACTTTCACGCCCACGGTGATGTTGCGCCCCATCAGCGGCGCAGCGGTTTTGATGAACGAGGTGTGGGCGTAGGCCAGGCGGTCGGTCAGGTTGTTGCCCTTGACGTACAACTGCCAGGGCGAGCCGTTGGCCAGCTTGCCGTTGTAGGCGGCGCCCAGGTTCAGCATGCCGTAGCCGGGGGTGGCGGTTTCAAACTCGGCCACGCGGCTTTGGCGGGCCACCTGCACCCACTCCACCTGGCCTTCCCACGCGGCCCAGTTGGCATCGAGCCGCAAGCCAGCGCGGGTGGCCGGGATGCGCGGCAGGTTGCCGCCACCGTCGAGCTTGGCGCGCACGGTGTCGGCAAACAGCGTAAGCCCCAAGTGGCGCGTGAGGGCCTGGCGCACCTGGCCCTCAATGCCGGTGAAGGTGGCGTCGGCCTGGCTGTACTGCAGCAGTTGCAGGCCATCCAGCGCATCGATCGTGCGGCCGTAGATGTAGTTGTGGATCTTGTTGTGGAACACGCTCACACCAAAAGTGGTGTCGCCACTGGTCTTCTTCAGGCTCACGTCGATGTTTTGCGAGGTCTCTGAACGCAGATCAGCGTTGCCCCGCTCGTACGTGCTGGTGGCCATGTGCAGGCCCCGCGCGTACAGCTCTTCGGCCGACGGCGCGCGGCTGGCGCGGGTGAACGAGGTGCCCACCTGGTAGCCCGGCGTGAAGCGCCACACCGCGCCCAGCGATGCCGAGGTGCCGTTGTGGCTGCGCTCGATGCCCGTGGTCTGCGCCTCGGCCGTCTGGCGGTCGTGGCGCAGAGCGCCTTCAAAGCGCCAGTCGCCCAGGCGGTATTCCTCCAGCACAAACAACCCTACCTTGCGGGTGACAGTGGGCTCAACGTAAGCCTCTTCCCCTTCGGCGCTGAACTTGCGCTGCGAGGTCTGCAAACCCACCACGCCCTTGAACCCGGCGATGGGCTCGTGCTGCAGCTCCACGCGGGTGTCATAGGCCTTGTTCTTGAAGGTGGTGCTGACGGCGCCGTCTTCGACCTCGTCGTGCACATAGTCGGTCACGCCCGCACGCAGGCGCAGCGCCGAGAAGCCTGCGAACGGGTTGCGCAGCTCGCCACGTACGTCAAAGCGTTCGCTGCGCAGATCCACCACGGGCACATCGCCATGGTCGTGATCTTCATGGTCGTGGCCATCGTCTTCGCCCGCATGGGCGCCGCAATGCAGATGATTGCCGTGGGTGTGGCAGTCTTCAAAGCTGTGGTTGTGCCCCGGCAGGCCGTACTTGGCCGTCTGGCGCGTGTAGGCCGCGCCCAGGTAGCCTTGCTCGCCCACCCACGACAGCCCCACGCTGCCCGTGTCGGTGCGGTTGAAGCTGCCCGGCACCTTGCGGGTGGCCTCGCCCTCAGGCGCCCAGCCCTTGCCCACGCGGTAGTCGCCCGCATCGCGCGCCACGCCCTCCACATGCACCGCCAGGTGGCCCACACCGCCGGTCAGCGAGAAGGCACCCGCCCCCTCTCGGGCGCCGGTATTGGCACGCAGCTCGGCGCTGCCTTCGTACCCTTTTTGTGGGATGGCCGTGGGCACCTTGCCATCGAGCACATTGACCACGCCACCCACTGCACCGTTGCCATACACCAGGGCTGAGGGGCCACGCAGCACTTCGATCTGCGTGGCGAGCATGGGCTCGGACACCACGGCGTGGTCGGGGCTGATGGTGGAGGCATCGTGCAGCTCGGCACCGTCGCTGAGCACGCGCACGCGCGGGCCGTCCATGCCGCGAATGATGGGGCGGCTGGCCCCGGCGCCAAAGTGGCTGCTGGTGATACCGGGCTCGCTGCTCAGCGTCTCGCCCAGCGTGGCCTCACGGCGGCGCACCAGTTCGTCACCTTCAAGCACCGTCACGGGCGTGGTCATGTCGCCCGCGCCCAGCTGCAGGCCGCTGGCAGACACGGTGACGGAAGGCAGGCTGGCTTCGGCGGCAGCGGCGGGCGCTACGGCCTGAGCCTGGGCCTGGGTCTGGGCCAGCGCGGAGCCCCCTGCAGCAATCAAAGCAACGGCCAGGGCCACGGGGCGCAGGGCAAGGCGGCGCAAGGCCAATGTGGAATGAGTCATGAGGAACCTTGGAAATCAAAAAAATCAGACACGAACAGGGCAGCGACCGCAGTGCGCGGCGCGCGGCTGCAACAGCCCACGCGGGCACAGACCCGCCTGCCCTGCGACGATGAAAACAAAAAGCACGCTAGCGCCCGCCAATCAAGCGCCAGCAGCTATCAAATCAGGAGTAATGAGCGCACTACCCACCAGCCCGTGGCACAGCACGGGGTTTAGCGGGGGGCCAAGAACGCACAGGGCCCACCAAGGGCCGAGCCCCCGGCAGCAAAAGCGGTGGGGGTCAACGCAGTGATTCAGGCCCGCAAGGCAGCAGGCGGTGCGCGGGCCTGGAACAGGGCCCGGTGCAACACCCACCCGTGCTGCACCAAGCCCATTGGGGCGTGGTGGGTGTTGGGGACAGCAGGCAGGCCCGGCGCAGAGGCCAGCAGACCATCGGCCAGGGCCAGCTGATCCAGCAGCAGGCAGTCCAGCCCGCTGGTGTGGGCGGGCAGCAGGGATTCGATCAGCGCGGCTGCGGCTGGTGCCGCCTGCGCACGGGCATGGGGGTGCGCAGCATTACCGGCATGGCCCGTATGCGCAAGCCCCTGGATGGGCACCGCGCGGTGGTCGCCAGAATGCAGCGCCTGGTGCACCCGGCCCAGGGTGGGCACCCATGCCAGGGCCAGCAGCAGGCAGGCCAGCCAAGCCACCTGCCATGCGCGCGCACCGGCACCCGGGCGCGCGGCGGTGCACACACGCTGGTAGGGCCGTGGCAAAGGCAGGCGCATGGCAGATGAAAGGCGGAGAGACTTCAGCAGCAAAAACAGGGCAACGGGGCGCAGCAGCAGCCCGTTACTTCACAGGCACTGCCTCTAACAGACGGTAGAACAGGCCGTAGGGGTCGTTGGGCAGCACGTTGAACTTGCCTTCGACCACCACGGGTTCCAGCGAATAGCGCACGGGGGTCTTGGCTTTGACTTCGACCATGCTCTCAGGCCCGCCGGGAATGCAGAACGAGCAGGTCAAGGGCACTGAGGTGAGCAAAAAGTGCTTCTGTGTGGGTTTGGCATCCATGGGCACCATGAAGCCCTGGATGCGCTGCACCGTCTGGTGCATGCCTTGCTGCTGGGCGTTGAACACCGGCAGCACAGCGTTGGCCGTGGTTTTCTTGGTCAGGTCGGTCAGCACCGACCAGGGCACCACATCGCTTCGCACGGGCAGCGGCGCAATGGGGCTGTTGGGGCTGTGGTAACCGGCACCGCTGCCCGCCACCGCTGGCTGCCCGTGGGTGCCAGGCGGCAGGGGTGAACTGAGCGCCGGAGTGCCTGCCGCGCCTGATGCCTGCGCCTGCACGCTGGCCGCCCCTGCCCCACCCACCACCACAGCACAGGCCAGCACAACGGCACGCCAACGCGCTGCCCCGAGGCTAGACGCATTGCAGGTGGCATGGGAGCAGGACAGCAGGCGGGGCATAGGCAGACTCTTCTTTCGATCAGCGAAAAAATCAGGCGACAGCGAGGCGCAGGCGGGAGGGACGCGCCTCAATGCGCGTGCTTCATGCCGCAGTATTTTCCGATGGCCAGGTTTTTGCAGGCCGCCTGCAGCTCTTTCATGCACACGGCTTCGCCCTTACCGCCTTCCAGGCACTTGGCAGCAGCTTCATGGGCGGCGGCCATGGCGCGGTGGCGCTCGATGTCTTCCTTGGTCTGCTTGTCAGAGTGGGCCTGTGCCAGGGCGGCAGCGCTGGCCAGCAGCAAGGGGGCAACGCACAGGGCGGTCCAGAGTTTCTTCATGGTGATTCCTTTCAGGTGAGATCAACGAACAACAAAACAAACACGGCACCTCGCGCGGCATCAGGGCTGCACCAGCAGATCGGCCACATCGGTGCGATAGGCCTGCATGGCCGGCAGCAGCGCTGCCAGTGCAGCCACCAGACCTGCCAGCAGCGGCACACCGGCCTCTTGCGGCAACCACACGGCACCCGTCACGGGCAGCAGCCCCTGCGCCTGCAGCGCCCAGCCCAGGGCATGCGCCAAGCCGTGGCCCAGCAGCAGGCCCAGGGCGCAGGCCAGCGCGGCCAGCCACAGCGCTTCGCACAGCACCAGCCCTGCCACGCGGCCTGGGGGCGCGCCCAGCATGCGCAGCATGGCCAGGTCAAAGCGGCGCTCGCGCACGGCATTCCACAGCGCAATGAACACACTCAGCGCCGCCACGGCCAGCAGCACGCCGCCAAAGGCGCGCAGCAGGTCGGCGCCTACGCCCAGCAGGCGCAGCAGGCGGGTCACTTCAATGGCCGGTGCGGCGGCCTGCATCGACGTGTTGGCGTTGATGGCGCGCGGCAGCGACACAGCCGCCAGCGGCGTGCGGTAGCGCACCAGGGCCACGGTCACCTCACGCTCCTGCTTCAGGATTTCCAGGTCTTCGGGGTCGTCGGCCGTGGCGGCTTCGTGCACCTGCCACACCGATTCGGTGCTGGTGAGGATGAGCCGGTCGAGCACACAGCCGCAGGGCGCCAGCACGCCGCTGACGCGGTAGGGGTGGTCGCCATGCGCATGCCCGCCCCCGCCCAGCCCGTGGCTGCCGATGAACGTGGCCCCCACCAGGGGCTGGCCGGCATGGTCGGGCTTGACGATACCGCGTGCTGCGCTGGCGCCCAGCACAGCGTCCATGGGCTGCTGCCACAGCGCGCCTTCGGCCAGGGTGGCGCGGTAGTGCGCCACGTAATCCGGCGTGGTGCCCACGATGCGATAGCCCTGGTAGGTGTCGCCCAGGCTCAGCGGCACCACCTGGGCCACCAGCGGGTTTTGCTGCAGCGCCTGCACCTCTTGCAGGGGGATGTTGCCCGTGGGCACGTCGATGTGGAACACCCCCGCCAGGATGAGCTGCAGCGGACTGCCCTTGGCGCCCACCACCAGGTCAATGCCTTCCAGGTCACGCTCAAAAGCCCGGTCGAGCTGGGTGGACACCAGCAGCACCAGCGTGATGGCTGCCAGCCCCAGGGTGAGCAGCAACAGGTTGAGCGCCGCCGCCAGCGGCCGCGACCACAGATAACGCCATGCCAATGCGGCTGTTTTTGCTATATTTTTCATAGCTATCAGCGCTTATCCAGCAAGCGCTGGGTGCCAATTTCATTCAAATCATGGCCCAGTGCGGCAGCAGTGGTGCCCGCATTCAGGTCCAGCCGCTGCAGGCGCGGCACGCCAGCCAGCGCCTGCACCACGCGCTGGTCATGGGTGGCAATCACCAGGCTGGCGCCGCAGGCAGCGGCGCTGGTTTGCAGCAGGGCCAGGGCATCGGCGGCAGCTTCATCGTCCAAGCTGGCCGTGGGCTCGTCGGCCAGCAGCAGCTCGGGCTGCAGCAGCACCGCGCGGGCCAGCGCCACGCGCTGCGCCTGCCCGCCCGAGAGCTGGTGGGGCTTGCGCCCGGCCAGTTCGGCCACGCCCACCTGGGCCAGGGCCTGGTTAATGGCAGCGTCGTCGCGCGCGCGGCCTGCGGCAAAGTAGGCCAGGGCCAGGTTGTCGGCCACCGTGAGGGCGCTGCTCAAATGCAGCTTTTGCGGCAAAAAGCCAATGCAGCGCGCACGCCAGGCATCCAGCTCAGCCCCGCGCTGGGTACCCAGCTGGATACCCGCCACAAACAGATCACCACCCGCAGCGGCCCGAAGCCCCGCCACCAGCGCCAGCCAGGTGGATTTGCCGGTGCCTGAGCGCCCCTGCAGCAGCAGGGTGCCGCTCTGGGGCAGATCTACATCGGCAAACTGCAATGGCGACCCCGCACCATAGCGGTAGGCCAGGCCCCGGGTGCGGATCATGCGGCGGCCTCGTTGGTGGGGTGTGCACAGCCCGCGCAACGGCCACGCACCGCAATGTCTACCGCCAGCCCCTCGTGCCCGGCAGACGCCAGCGCCTGCAGCACTTCCTGCAGAGCCGACTGCACCGGCGCTGCGCCTTGCGACAGGCGAAATTGCTGGTGGCAGTCGTCGCACTCAAAGCGAGGGGCTGCACCCTCTTCCCCCTGCGGTGCCAGCGCATAGCGCATCACACGCGCGGCATCGACCTGCTTGTGCAGCAGGCCTGCTGCGGCAAAACGGTCAAGCATGCGGTACACCGTGACGCGATTGACCGGGGCGCCCGCAGCGGCCAGGGCGGCTTCCACCTCGGCCTCAGACAAGGCGGCGTGGGGGCGCTCGTGGTACAGCCGCTCCAGCGCCCGGGTGGCCCGGGTGGCGCGCATGCCCGGCGGCAACGCCCAGGCCAGGGGCTGGTCGGCAGTAGGTAAGGCAGGCGAATGCATGGCGAAGGGCTGGGCCGCAAAGGCGGGTATTTAACGCAAATGGGTTGCATTATGCACACCCCGTCCGTCGCCAGTGCGGTGGCGAAGCGCCCATGTCCCCATGGCTGAGAGGGCCTACCACCCATGGCTTGTTGCGGTGTTTTGCGCCAGCGCAAACCCCGGCGTGCATCCGCCGCGATCATGCGGCCCGCGCTGCCTATAGTGCTTCGCTTTGATTGCTCGTACACCAAGGATCTCGCCATGCTTTTGCACCTGAATCGACGACACAGCCTGCGCTGGATGGCAGCGATGGGTGCGTGGAGTGCCCTGCTCCAGACGCAGCCCTTGCAGGCCGCCGCCCCTGGCGCCGAGCCGTGGAGCGCCCAGGACTTGGCCATGGCATGGCGCCCCGGCGCCGCCCCCGCAGAAGACAACGATCCAGCGGCTTTCCGCGTGGGGGTGCTGAAGCTCGACTGGAACGCCCAGCGCGCGGCGTGGGGGCGGGTGCTGAATGTGCCCAGCCGCCCGCACGGTCTCACCCCCGATGGGGCGGGAGGCTTCTACGCAGTGGCCGCCCGCCCTGGCGATTGGCTGGTGCATGTGGCGGCCAACCCAACGCAGCCTCCGCTATGGCTAAAGCCGGGTAGTGATGAAAGCTCCACCCGCACCCTGAACGGGCACCTGCTCCTCAGCCGGGACCGGCAGTGCCTGTACAGCAGCGAAACTGCGTGCTCTGGCGGTGCAGCGTGGCTGGTGCGACGCAACGCCCAGACGCTGAAGACCGAAAGCGCCTGGCGTTTGCCCGGCGTGGATGCGCACCAGTTGCTGTTCGACACCGACGAGCGGTATGTCCTCATTGCGCTGGGCGGCGTGCCCCGCGATGAGCGCGGGCGCCGGCTGCCTGCCCGCCCCATGGAGCCAGCCTTGCTGCGCGTGGACACCACCACGGGCGAAGTGACGCGGCGCTGGACTTTGGGCGACCCGCGCCTGAGCGTGCGTCACATGGCCTGGTCTGTGGACGGAGACCGGCGCCTGCTGGGCATTGCCCTGCAAGCGCAGCACGATGAGCGCCATGAGCGCCTGAATGCGCCGCTGCTGGCCGTGTGGGACGGCGACACCCTGAGCGTGCCGCCCTGCCCCACGCCCAACTACGAAGGCTACGCGGGTGACATCTGCGCGGGGCCCGGCGGCAGCTTTCTGCTCAGCGCCCAGCGCAGCGGACGCGCGGTGCTGTGGCACCCTGATGCGCCTGACGAATTGACTTCCTTGGGCGAATTGAAGGAGGTGTGTGCCCTGTCGGGCTGGCGCGACGCCAACGGCGCTGGTCTGCTGATGGGGGCTGGCCGTGGCCTGGCGAGGTGGCATGCCAACCAGGCCCGCATGCTGCCCTGGCCCGAAACGCTGGCGCCAGATAACCACATTGCACTGCTCTGAGGGATCAAGGCGCCCGCCTTGAGATTCCAGCGTGGCAGGGGTGACGCCCCCCCATCACTTCAGGTAACGCGCAAAGGTCTTGCGAAACTTCTCAACCTTGGGGCCGACCACAAATGCGCAGTACCCGGCGTTAGGGTGGTTCGCAAAGTAATCCTGGTGATAGGCCTCGGCCGTGCTGTAGTTCGAGAGCGGCGCCACTTCGGTGGTGATGGGGGCGCTGAACACCTTGTCTTGCGACATCTGGCGGATCATGGCGTTGGCCACTTCGCCATGCTCGGGCCGGTCGTAGTAGATGCCGCTGCGGTACTGCGTGCCCACATCGTTGCCCTGGCGGTTCAGGGTGGTCGGGTCGTGGGTGTGGAAGAAGATTTCCAGGATCTCTTCCAGGCTGATTTCGTCAGCATCAAACGTCAGGCGCACTACCTCGGCATGGCCTGTGTCGCCCTGGCAGATTTGCTCGTAAGTGGGATTGACGGTGTGGCCGTTGGTGTAACCGCTTTCCACGTCGGTGACGCCGCGCACGCGGTCAAACACGGCCTCGGTGCACCAGAAGCAGCCGCCGCCCAAAGTGATGGTTTGCAAGTTCATGGGTGTTGATTCCTTTGCGGTCCATTATTCCGCGCGGCCATAACCCTTGGGGCGAGTGCAATTGACCTGCGCCCCACGACAACGGACTCGCCAGGCAGCACTGCTTGTCCCAGCGCATTGACTGCCAGAGGTCTGGTTGCTACATTACTAACCAGTCAGTCAGTAACAATGTCACACAACACACCCCACAACCCCTTGACCAACGAAGCGGCCCCCAAGCGCAGCCGGCGCAAAGAAGCGCGCCCCGGCGAATTGCTGGAAGCGGCGCTCGATCTGTTCGTGGAAAAAGGCTTTGCTGCCACGCGGGTTGACGATGTGGCGGCGCGTGCCGGGGTCTCCAAGGGCACGCTGTTTCTGTACTTCCCCAGCAAGGAAGAGCTGTTCAAGGCCGTGGTGCGCGAGAACATCGTCGGCCGCTTTGCCGAATGGAACACCGAGCTGGAAACCTTTGTCGGCACCACCAGTGAGGTGCTGGCTTACTGCTACCAGGTGTGGTGGGAGCGCATTGGCGCCACCAAGGCGTCTGGCATCACGAAGCTGATGTTTAGCGAGGCGCAGAACTTCCCGGAAATCGCCCAGTTCTACCAGCAAGAGGTGATTCTGCCCGGCCGCTCCCTCATCCGGCGCATCCTGCAGCGCGGCATGGAGCGCGGAGAGTTTCGCCAAATGGATCTGGAATACGGCACCTACATCGTGCTGGCGCCCATGATGTTCCTCATGCTGTGGAACAACTCCATGGGCCCCTGCGCACTGCCTGACGAAAACTTTTCGCCCGAGCAGTACATCCGCGCACAGATCGACAACATCCTCCACGGCCTGTGCGTTCGCCCTGCCGCTGGTACAACACCCCCACCCTCTCAAAACCCATGAAACGCTGGATCACCTGGACGGCCCTCGGCCTGGTTGTTGTGCTGATGGGCTGGGGCGTATGGCGCACTCTGGCCGCACGGCAAGTGGAAAAAAAGGCCCTGGCTGAAGCCACTTCGCCCCGCGAACAAGCGCCGCTGCAACTGGCCGAAGGCGAGATGATCACGGTGCAGCAACGCACTATGGAGCTGGGCGTTCCCATCTCGGGCGCGCTGAGCGCAGTGGATTCGGCCATGATCAAGGCGCGGGTGGCGGGAGAGATTCAAAGCCTCACGCTGCGCGAGGGCGACAGCGTGCGCGCCGGCCAGGTGGTGGCGCGCATTGACCCCACCGAAGCACAGGCACGCCTGCGCCAAGCCCAGCAGCAGGCCGATGCCGCCAAGGCGCAGGTAGACATCAACCAGCGCCAGCTGGACAACAACAAGGCGTTGGTAGACCAGGGCTTTATCTCTGCCACCGCACTCGTCAATTCGCAAGCCAGCCTGCAGGCGGCGCAAGCCACCTACCAGGCAGCCCGCGCTGCCGCTGACGTGGCGCGCAAGGCGCTGGACGACACGGTGCTGCGCAGCCCCATTTCTGGGCAGGTGGCGCAGCGCCTGGCGCAACCGGGCGAGCGTGTGGGGGTCGATGGGCGTGTGCTGGAGGTGGTAGACCCTAGCCGTCTGGAGCTGGAAGCCCTGCTCAGCCCCGCAGATTCGCTGCCCGTGCGCGTCGGCCAGAAGGCGCGGCTTCAGCTGGAAGGATCCAGCCAGGACGTGACCGCCACGGTGGTTCGCATCAACCCCAGTGCCCAGGGTGGCAGCCGCACGGTTCCGGTGTACCTGCACGTGGATACCGGATCAGCATCGCAGTTGCGCCAGGGGATGTTCGTGCAGGGCCTGCTGAGCACCGGCCAGACGCAGGTACTGGCGATAGAGCTGGATGCCGTGCGCACCGACAAGCCTCGCCCCCATGTGCAGGCCGTTCAGAATGGCCGCATCGCACACCTGCCCGTCACCCCGGGCATGCGCGCCGTGGTACAGGGACAGACGCTCGTGGCCATTGAAGGCGTGCCCGCAGGCACCAAGGTGGTGGCGGGGCGGCTGGGAACATTGCGCGAAGGCACGACCGTGGCTGCCCCGGCTGCACAGCTGGCGGCACCAGCAGCCCCCGCCTCCGCGGCCTCTGGCACAGCGCAATAAGCACAGGCGCCAGGTATGTGGTTCACCCAAGTCAGCCTGAAGAACCCCGTGTTTGCCACGATGGTGATGCTTGCCATCGTGGTGCTGGGCCTGTTTTCCTACCAACGCCTCAAGGTCGATCAGTTTCCCAACATCGACTTCCCGGTGGTGGTCGTGACGGTGGACTACCCCGGCGCCTCCCCCGAGATTGTCGAGAGCGAAGTCACCAAGAAGATTGAAGAAGGCGTCAACTCCATCGCAGGCATCAACGCCCTCACCTCGCGCAGCTACGAGGGTACGGCGGTAGTGATCATCGAGTTCCAGTTGCACATTGACGGACGCAAGGCCGCCGAAGATGTGCGCGAGAAAGTGGCCACCGTGCGCCCCAACCTGCGCACCGAGGTGAAAGAGCCCCGGGTTCTGCGCTTTGACCCGGCCAGCCGCCCCGTGTGGTCCCTCGCCGTGCTGCCCGATGACCAAGCCGGTGCAAACGCCAATACGGCAGCGCCTTCCGCTGTGGAGCTGACGACCTGGGCCGAGCAGGTGCTGAAAAAACGCCTGGAAAACGTGCGCGGTGTAGGCGCGGTGAACCTGGTGGGCGCCACCAAGCGCGAAATCAACATCTACCTGAACCCGCAGGCGCTGGAGACCTACGGCGTCACGCCCGAGCAGGTGGTTTCTGCCGTGCGCAACGAAAACCAGGACCTGCCCGTGGGCGCCATCCGCTCGCTGGCCCAGGAACGCGTGGTGCAGATCGATGCCCGCATGCAGCGCCCCGAAGACTTTGGCCGCATCATCGTGGCCCGCAAGGGTGCTGCGTCGGCAGGCCAGGCGGGGCCCAGTGCGCCCATCCGCCTCGACCAGGTGGCGCGGGTGAACGATGGCGCGCAGGAGGTGGAAAGCCTCGCCCTCTACAACGGACAGCGCACCCTGCTGCTGTCGGTGCAAAAAGCACAAGGTGACAACACCATTGAAGTGGTGGATGGCCTCAACGCTGCCGTGGTGGACATCCGCAAACTGCTGCCCCCTGGCGTGCGGCTGGAAGTGATCAGCGACAGCTCCCGCCCCATCCGCGTGGCGGTGGCGAATGTGCGCCAAACCTTGATCGAAGGCGCCGTGCTCACGGTGCTCATCGTGTTCCTGTTTCTGAACTCCTGGCGCTCCACGGTGATCACGGGGCTGACGCTGCCGATTGCGTTGATCGGCACCTTCCTGTTCATGAACATGTTTGGTTTCACCATCAACATGATCACCCTGATGGCGCTGAGCCTGTGCGTGGGCCTGCTGATCGACGATGCCATCGTGGTGCGCGAAAACATCGTGCGCCATGTGCAAATGGGCAAAGGCGCCTACGCAGCAGCCATGGACGGCACGCAGGAAATTGGTCTGGCGGTGCTGGCCACCACCCTGTCCATCGTGGCGGTGTTTATGCCGATTGGCTTCATGGGCGGCATCATTGGCAAGTTCTTCCACGAGTTCGGCATCACCATCGTGGCGGCGGTGATGATCTCGATGTTCGTGAGCTTCACGCTCGACCCCATGCTCTCCAGCGTATGGCACGACCCGAGCATCCACGCACACTGTCAGCGCACCGAGCCTGTCACGTTCTACGACAAGACCATTGGCCGGGTCACCGGCTGGTTTGACCGTGCGACCGATGCATTGGCCGAGGGCTACCAGCACATCCTGCGCTGGTCGCTGGTACACAAGCTGGCCACGCTGTTCATTGCGCTGGGCATCTTCGTGCTGAGCATTTTCATGGTGCCGCTGCTGGGCACCGAGTTCGTGCCCAAGGCCGATTTCTCTGAGACCACCGTCAATTTCTACACCCCCGTGGGCTCCTCGCTGGAGGCCACCGAGGCCAAGGCGCGGCAGGTGGAGGGCATTTTGCGCGAGCTGCCGGAGGTGCGCTACACGCTGGCCACCATCAACACTGGCTCGGCCCAAGGCAAGATGTACGCCAGCATCTACGTGCGCCTGGTAGACCGCAAGGACCGTAGCCGCAGCGTGGACGCGATGTCCACCGTGCTGCGCGAACGCCTGCAGCGCGTGCCCGGCATGACCGTCACCCATGTGGGGCTGCTGGACCCGGTGGGCGGGCAAAAGCAGATTGAGTTCTCGCTGCAGGGGCCAGACCTTCGCGAACTGGAACGCCTGACGGCCGAGGTGAGCGAAAAAATCCGCCACATCCCCGGCCTGGTGGACCTGGACAGCAGCGCCAAGCCCGACAAGCCCGTGATCGCGCTGGAGGTCAAGCGCGATGTGGCTTCGGACCTGGGCCTTTCCGTGGCGCAAATGGCCACGTCGCTGCGCACGCTGGTGGCAGGCACCACGGTGGGCAACTGGCGCGCGCCCGATGACCAGACTTACGACGTCAACGTGCGCCTGGCACCTGAGTCGCGCACGGCCCCGCAAGACCTGGAGCGCCTGCCCTTCGCCCTGAGCGCTGCCGATGGCACCACGCGGATCGTGCGCTTGAACCAGGTGGCCCAGGTGAGCGAATCTACCGGCGCCAACCAGATCAACCGGCGGGACCTGACGCGCGAGGTGGCCGTGAATGCCAACGTGGCACAACGCTCCGCCGGCGAGGTGTCGGCAGACATCCGCAAGGCGCTTGACAGCGTGGTCTTCCCCCCAGGCTACCGCTACCAGTTTGGTGGCTCCACCAAGAACATGGCCGAGTCGTTTGGCTACGCCATCTCGGCCCTGGTCATGGCCATCATCTTCATCTACATGATTCTGGCCAGCCAGTTCAAAAGCTTCTTGCAGCCACTCGCCCTCATGACCTCGCTGCCCCTCACGCTCATCGGGGTGGTACTGGCGCTGCTCATGTTCCGCTCTACGCTGTCCATGTTCTCCATCATCGGCGTGGTGATGCTGATGGGCCTGGTCACCAAAAATGCCATCCTGCTGGTGGACTTCGCTATCCGCGCCCGCGAAGAGCATGTCAATGACGCAGGCCAGACCGTGCCCGGCCTGCCCCGTGCCGAGGCCCTGCTGCTGGCTGCGCGCGTGCGACTGCGCCCCATCCTCATGACCACGCTGGCCATGATTTTCGGCATGGTGCCCCTGGCGTTTGCGCTTTCCGAAGGGTCCGAGCAGCGCGCGCCCATGGGCCAGGCGGTGATTGGGGGCGTGATTACCTCCTCGCTGTTGACGCTGGTGGTGGTGCCCGTGGTGTATTGCTACATGGATGACCTGGCGCGCTGGGCCCTTGGCAAGATGGGACGCGGCCACAGCACCTCTGGGCCATCTAAAATTCGGGGTTTGTCCTGACCCGCACTCCCACTGGAGACCTTCGATGAATTTGCCACTGAACACGTCCGCCAACATCAGCGACCCCGTCGCCCAGGCCCGCTACAACATGATCGAGCAACAGATCCGGCCCTGGAACGTGCTGGATGCCGACGTGCTGGAGCTGCTGTCCGTCGTGCGCCGCGAAGACTTTGTGCCAGCCGCTTACCGTAGCCTGGCATTCGCTGACATCGAAGTGCCTCTGCTGGGCAATGACGCGGAAGAGGCCGTGCGCCAGGGTCACAGCATGCTGCAGCCCCGCGTGGAAGCCCGCATCCTGCAAGACCTGCGCGTTCAGCCCACCGACCGTGTGCTGGAAATTGGCGCAGGCTCTGGCTACATGGCGGCCCTGCTGGCCCACCGGGCCGAGCGCGTGGTGTCCCTCGAAATCAACCCCACGCTGGCCAGCATGGCCCGTGAAAACCTGCGCAACGCCGGCATCCAGAACGCCGAAGTGCGCCAGGGTGACGGCGCCCGTGATGCCGTGCCAGACGGCCCCTTCGATGTGATCGTGCTGAGCGGCTCGGTCGCGCAAGTGCCCCAGAACCTGCTGTCCCTGCTGCGCGACGGCGGCCGCCTGGGCGCCATCGTGGGTTCTGAGCCCGTGATGCGCTTCACCGTGACCCAGCGCAAGGGCGACCGGTTTGAAACCACGTCCCCCTGGGACACCATCGCCCCCCGCCTGGTGAACTTCCCAGAGCCCTCGAACTTCTCGTTCTAAACCCTGTCTTCGGAGTTCTGCATGATCACTCGCGTCCGCCCAGCCCAACTCGCTGCCTGGTTTGCCGCCAACGCCGCCGGCACCCAGCCCCTGGTACTGGACGTGCGTGAGCCCTGGGAACTGCAAACCGCCAGTGTGCGGGCCGAGGGGTTTGAGCTCAGAGCCATCCCCATGGGAGAAATCCCCACCCGCCTGGGCGAATTGCCCAAGGACCAGCCCATTGCCTGCCTGTGCCACCACGGCATGCGCAGCATGAACGTGGCGGCCTTCCTGGAGCAACACGGGTTTGAACACTTGGCCAATATTTCAGGGGGCATCGATGCCTGGTCGGCAGAAGTCGACCCCGCAGTGCCCCGCTACTGATGGTTTGGCCCCGGGGCCAGCAGTTTTCATCCCTTTTGTGCAGACACTCTGAGGACCTTCATGACCGCTTTTCGGCCCACTCACCTGACCCTGGCGCTCGGCGCCGCCTTGAGCGCCCTGCTGTGCGCGCCCGTGCACGCGCAAAGCCTCATGGAGCTGGTGGAATCTGCCCGCACTTATGACACCACCTGGCAGGCCGCCCGCGCTCAGCTGGAAGCCGCCGCCCGCCGCGCTGACCAGGCCCAGGCCGGGCTGCGCCCCAGCGCCGCCCTCACCTCGGGGGTGACGCGCGCGCAAACCGACGTCAGCCGCCCCGACGTGGAACGCACCGCCAACACCCAGACGCTGGGCGTGAACGCATCGCAGCCGCTGTACCGCCCCGCCAACCGCATCGCCGTGGAACAAGGCGAGCGCGGCGTAGACGTGGCCCAGGCGCAGCTGGACGCGGCCACCCAGGACCTGCTGGTGCGCGTAAGCCAGGCCTACTTTGATGTGCTGGCAGCGCAAGACACGCTGACCTTCGTGCAGGCCCAGAAAACCGCAGTGTCTGAACAACTGGCCTCGGCCAAGCGCAACTTCGAGGTGGGCACCTCCACCGTGACCGACTCACGCGAAGCCCAGGCCCGCTACGACCTGGTGATTGCGCAAGAAATTGCGGCTGAAAACGACCTGCGCGTGAAAAAACTGGCGCTCGACCAACTGGTGGGCGTGACCAACGCCCAGCCCGTGCCACTGGCCCAGCCTGTGCCCCTGCCCCGGGTTGAGCCGGCGAATGTGGATTACTGGGTTGAAACCGCCCGTGCACAGCAGCCCGGCGTGCGGCAGGCCGCCATCGCACTCGACATTGCGCGCCTGGAAACCAAAAAGGCCGAAACCGGCCACCGCCCCACGGTGGACCTGCAGGCCGGCTACAACATCACGCGCAACCCCAGCGGCACCCTGACGGCCCCCGGCGTGAACAGCCGCACCAACGTGGCCAGCATCGGCGTTGCGCTCAACTTGCCGCTGTTTGCGGGCTTTGCAGTGCAAAACCGCGTGAAGGAAACCCTGGCGCTCGAGACCAAGGCCGAAGCCGACCTGGAAACCGCCCGCCGCAATGTGGCCCAGGCCACACGCTCGGCCTTCTTCGGCGTGCAGTCTGGCCAAGGCCAGGTGCAGGCGCTGGAAGCGGCCGAAGCCTCCAGCCAGAGCGCGCTCGATGCCAACAAGCTCGGCTACCAGGTGGGCGTGCGCATCAACATTGACGTGCTGAATGCCCAGAGCCAGCTCTACCAGACCAAGCGCGACCTGGCCCAGGCCCGCTACAACGTGCTGCTGGGCACGCTCAAGCTGCGCCAGGCGGCAGGCACCTTGGGCCTGGAAGACGTGCAACGCATCAACAGCCTGCTAGCCCCCGCCAAGCAGCCCTGAGCGGACAGCCCTGCCGCCGTGGCAGCGGCAGGCCCGCGAAAACATTGTTAACAGGCCTTATGGCCTGCATGGGCCTTTGGCACCCATAATCGCGGGGAACTGTTACGCAAAAACACCTCGCATCCATGGCAAAGAACCCTTTCTACCTGGTGTGCTACTACGGCCAGGTTCCAACGGATGCTGCGCAGCCAGAGGCCCTGAGCAACTTGATCCAGTCGGCTCGGGCGCTTGCACAAAGCCACGGCCTGACCGGGTTGCTGGCGTTGGCTGATGGGTACTACCTGCATCTGGTGGAAGGTGAACGGTCTGCGGTGCAAAGCCTGGTGCACCACATCAGCAGCTTTTGGGGCACCACGGCCCCCACCGTGCTGCTGTCGTTGGCCATCAAGCGGCAGCGCTATGCCCAGTGGAGCGCCAATGTGGTCGAGCGCCCTGCCCCCGCCACAAACATGCAGCAGCGCCTGGCGCGTTTGCACCAGTTCATCGCACAGGACTCCATGGCGGCCATACCGGACCTGTTTCGGTACTTCCTCATGCCCAGCACGGCATTGCCTGCCCCCAACGAGCCCAGCGCGCCAGCGCAGCCGCGCCGCAAAGTTCGGCAGGTGGCGGTGTTCAGCAGTTCGCTACTGTGGTTCAACCCCATCTTCAGCCAGGTGGCAACCCGCTTTCGCGGCCATCCGCAAACCCTCAAGGCCTCCAGCACCGGGAGGGAGGTGGACATGTTCCCCATCGATTACGTCGATGTGGAGGCAGGCCCGCTGGGCGCGGTGCGCATGGTGGGCATCACCCTCGATTTGCTGGACTCCACCTTGTCATACCCCCTGCTCAGCAAGGTGGAAGTGGCCGTACTGCTCACCCGCAACCACGCCGCCAGCAAAGACTTGCAGCTGGTTGAGCACGCCATGCGGCATCCGGCGATGCTGTACTCCATACCCCAGGTGCTGCTGGTGAACTCCAGGCTGAGTGACGACCTTTCGCAGCATTTCGCCACCCTCGCGGCCGAGGCGCGCCTACCCACCACGGAATTGGGGGCGTCTGTTTTGTCGGGCGAGCCCATCTGGGCTGCCATCGCCACCATGCTGCAGACCACCCCCCCCGCCCCAGAAGCGCCCCGTTGGGCGACCGCTTAGGTACTGCGGCGCACCTGGGGGTCCTGCTTACCTGCGTTGGCGTGCCAAGGCGGGCACTGCGGTGCGGCCGCAGCACCTCCAGCAACCTTCAGTCTTTGGCCGATGAAGCTGCAACGCCCAGCAGGCCAGCCACCTGGCGGGCTGTGGCACGCGCAGCCCCCCGGTGGGCCTGGGCAAAGGCAGTGGCTGCGGCGCGGGCTTTCTCCAGGACGTGCGGGTGTTGCACCAAGGCCAGCGCCTTGTCTACCGCGGCAGGCAACCCAGGGGTGCGCCAGGCGGCACCTGCCGCACAGGCCAGCTCCGTCGCTTCGGCAAAGTTGAAGGTGTGCGGCCCCACCACCACCGGGCAGCCGCAAGCGGCCGCCTCGATCAGGTTTTGCCCGCCCAGGGGCGCAAAACTGCCGCCCAGCAGCACCACATCGGCCAGCGTGTAATAGGCGGCCATCTCACCAATCGAATCGCCCAGCCACACGTCTGCAGCCACGGGCACATCCCCCTGCCAGGCGCTGCGCCGGGCCACACGCAGGCCAGCGTCCTGCAGCAGCCGCGCCACTTCATCAAACCGGTTGGGGTGGCGCGGAACGATCAGCCATTGAACCTCTGGCAGCGAAACATTTGCTATGTTTTTTGCAGCAGCTTGCGCTTGTTCTGATTGACCTACAGGGTTTTTTGACTTGAAAACCTCAAGCCACAGGGCTTCCTCACCCTCGCGGCTGCTGGCCAGCATGACGACCGGGCGGCCCGCGAGCATGCGCCAGCGCTGGCCCATCTGGATCTGCGCAGGCTCGGGCACCACGTCAAATTTCAGGTTGCCAAACACCCCGCGCACCGGGGCGCCCAGGTCTTGCAGCCGCTCAGCATCCGCCTGCGACTGTGCCCACACCGCCGTCAGCGCCCGGTAGGCTGGCAGCGCCAACGGGGCCAGCCGTCGCGCGCCGCGCCAGGACTTGTCGTTCAAGCGGGCGTTGGCCAACACCAGGGGCACGCCCCTCCGCTGGCAAGCAGCAATCAGATTCGGCCAGACCTCCGTCTCCATCAGCACGCCAATGGCGGGGCGAAACTGGCGCAGAAAGCGCGCCACGGCGCCGGGCGTGTCCCAGGGCAGCCATACCTGCACATCACCAGGCTGCAAGAGCTTTTCGCCCTCGGCCCGGCCCGTGGCCGTGCCGTGGGTGAGCAGCAGGCGCATGCCCGGCACTTGCGCGCGCAACTCGCGCAGCAAGATGGCAGCCGCCCGCGTTTCGCCCAGCGATACGGCATGAACCCACACAAACCGGCCCAATGCATCCATGCCGCTGTGCCCGACCAGGCTGTCCAAGGGCTGGGCATAGCGGCCAAAGCGCTCGTGCACGGCCACGGCGTACCCAGGCTCCGCACGCGCACGGCGGCGCAACTTGCGGCGCAGCAAGGGCTGAGCCCCCCAGGTAATGGCGCTATACAACGCGCGCGCAAAGCTCATGGTGCAACGGCCTCACGCACCCAAAGCCAACGCCGGGCAGATCCTCGGCTGGGCCGGGACGGGTAAAAGATGGAGTTCATACGCAAAGGGCGCACGGAGTGGCCTCGTCCGTATGCAGACGAGACCCATCCGAGGTCAATGGCTGGCGGCGCCAATCTGTGCACCGGGCTTGACCTTCTCCAGCAGGGCCAGCATGGCCGCCTCGATGCGGTGCAGCGCTTCGGGCGTATGGCCTTCAAAACGCAGCACCAGCACGGGCGTGGTGTTGCTGGCGCGGATCAGGCCGAAACCATCAGGCCAATCCACGCGCAGGCCGTCAATGGTATTGATCTGCGCAGGTGCGGCAAAGGCGCTGGTCGCCAGGGCTTGCAGCTCGGCCGTGAGGCGGTGCGGCTCGCCCTCGGCGCAGGTCACATTCAGTTCGGGTGTTGAGTGGCTGGTGGGCAGGGCGTTGAGCACGGCGCTGGGTTCTGCGCTGCGGCTCAGGATTTCGAGCAGGCGGCAGCCTGCGTAGGTGCCGTCGTCAAAGCCAAACCAGCGCTCCTTGAAGAAAATGTGCCCGCTCATCTCGCCACCCAGCGGCGAGTGGGTTTCCTTCATGCGGGCCTTGATGAGCGAATGGCCGGTCTTGAACATCACCGGCACGCCGCCCGCAGCGGCAATGGCGGGCGCCAGACGCTGGGTGCACTTCACGTCAAAAACGATCTCGCCGCCGGGCACGCGCGAGAGCACATCCTGGGCAAACAGCATCATCTGCCGGTCAGGGAAGATGTTGGTGCCGTCCTTGGTGACGATGCCCAGCCGGTCGCCGTCGCCGTCAAACGCCAGGCCCAGTTCTGCATCGCTGGCCTGCAAGGCGGCGATCAGGTCGCGCAGGTTTTCTGGCTTGCTGGGGTCGGGGTGGTGGTTGGGGAAGTTGCCGTCCACCTCTGAAAACAACTCAATCACCTCGCAACCCAGCGCGCGGAAGATGGCCGGGGCCGATGTACCCGCAATGCCATTGCCGCAGTCCACCACCACCTTCATGGGGCGGGCCAGTTTCACGTCACTCACGATGCGCTCGCGGTAGGCAGTCAGCACATCGGCCTGGCGCACACTGCCACCGGGCTGCAGTTGCCAGCTTTCTTCTTCCATGGTGCGGCGCAGGGCCTGGATTTCCTCGCCATAAATGGCGCGGCCTGCCATCACCATCTTGAAGCCGTTGTAGTCCTTGGGGTTGTGGCTGCCCGTGACCTGGATGCCGCTGGTGCACAGCGTGTGCGCCGCGAAGTACAGCATGGGCGTGGTGACCATACCCACGTCGATCACTTCCAGGCCCGCCTCCACCAGGCCCTGGATGAGGGCTGCGGCCAAGCCGGGGCCAGACAGCCGCCCGTCGCGCCCCACCGCCACCACGCGCTCACCCTGCGCACGGGCCGCCGTGCCAAACGCCCGGCCCAGGCCCAGCGCCACCGATTCGTTCAGGGTGGAGGGCACGATGCCGCGAATGTCATAGGCTTTGAAGATGGCGGGCGTTGTTTGCACGTAAGGGCCTTTCAAGGAAAAAGTTCAGGGAAACCAGGGCCTGACCGATCAAGCCGGCCCTGGAAGCTGGGCGGCCATGATGCCCGGCAAAAGACCGCTGGATTGTAGGTGCGCGGCGCAAGTGCCCGCCCATGAAAGCCGCCGGCGCGCCCACCAGCCCCTGCGAATCTCCAGCCCGTAGCGCCGAAGGCACATGTCCGAAAACGGCCAGTGTTTGCGCACCTGCGGCCTATGATGGCCCCATGACCGCGCCCCACTTTGCCCGCACCGACGCTGCCCCGCCCACCGAGCAGGACGAAGGCCGCTACATGGCCTTGTGCGCACGCGATGCACGGTTTGACGGGCGCTTTTTCACAGGCGTGACTTCCACGGGCATCTATTGCCGCCCGGTGTGTGCCGTGCGCACGCCCAAGCGCGAGAACTGCCGCTTCTTTGACCTGGCGGCCCAGGCGGAAAAAGCCGGTTTCAGGCCCTGCCTGCGGTGCAGGCCCGAGGTGTCACCAGCCTCGCTCGTCTGGTCCACACAAGATGCCGGGCATTTGCTGGTGCAGCACGCCGTGCGCCTGCTGGATGCCCCCGATGCCCTGCAAGGCGCCCTCCCCCTGGCCGAACGCCTGGGCGTGAGCGACCGGCACCTGCGGCGCCTGTTTGAGGCGCAACTGGGCTTATCGCCCCTGCAATACCTGCAAACCCGCCGATTGCTGACGGCCAAACAGCTGCTGACCGACACCCCCTTGCCCGTCACCGAGGTGGCGCTGGCCAGTGGCTTTGGCAGCGTGCGCCGCTTCAACGCCGCATTTGCCCAGCACTACGGCTTGAGCCCCACGGCCCTGCGGCGCAGCGGTGCCGTTGCGGGCGAAGGCGCTACCGGCACACTGCGCCTGGCTTACCGCCCCCCGCTGGATGCACATGCCCTGCTAGCATTCTTTGCCAAGCGGCAGTTTGCCGGGGTGGAATGGGCCCAGGCCGATGGCGCAGCGCCTTTTCTGCGCCGCACCGTGCGGCTCACAGTCCACGAAGCGGCAGGCTCGCGCGTGTTGACCGGCTGGGTGCAGGCGCAATTCGACCTGCCCCGCCACCAGGTGCTGCTGCAAACCAGCGACAGCCTTTACCCCGCGCTGCCCGCCGTGATACGGCGCGTGCGCGCCCTGCTGGACCTGGACGCCGACCCCGGCGCCATCAACGCCGTGCTGCATGGCGACTTTCCGCACGGCGACGGCCTGCGCGTGCCCGGCGCCTGGGATGGGCTGGAGCTGGCAGTGCGCGCTGTGCTGGGCCAGCAGATCACCGTGGCCGCTGCCCGCACGCTGGGCCAGCGGCTGGTGGAGCGCTTTGGCGAGCCCATCGACACCCCGTGGCCCGAGCTGCAGCGGCTGTTTCCCGCGGCCGCTGTGCTGGCGCGGGCCGAGGGCGACGCACTGGGACAACTGGGCATCGTGCGCCAGCGCCAGGCGGCCATCGTGGCCCTGGCCCGCGCGGTGGACGAAGGCCACCTGGTGCTGGACGGCAGCGCCGATGTGCTGGCCACCACCCAGGCCCTGCGCGCCTTGCCCGGCATTGGCGACTGGACGGCGCAATACATCGCCATGCGGGTGCTGCGCTGGCCCGATGCCTTCGTGGCGGGCGACGTGGCGTTGCACAAGGCATTGGGGGTGCAAGGCCAAAAGCAGCCAGCCAAGGCGGCAACCGAGGCGTCTTTGCGCTGGCAACCCTGGCGCAGCTATGCCGTGGTGCGCGCGTGGGCCACCCTGGAAGGAACCGCGCCCGCGAGTGAACATCCCCAGCCAGCATCGCAAGCGCTATCAAATCAATAGCTGGTAGCGCTTACTTCCATTGGTCTCAATGCCTTTTTGATTCATATTTTTATGAAATACGCACCTGACACCGTCCAGACCTGCATCACCACCTCCCAGGGCTCCGTCTGGCTGGCCGCCACGGCGCGGGGCTTGGCGGGCTTGTGGTTTGAGGGGCAAAAGCACTTTCCGCCCGCCCTGCTCGGCCAGCCTGCCGGGGCACCCGCGCCGCAACACCCCACCTTGCAGCAAGCCGCAACCCAATTGCAGCAGTACCTGCAAGGCCAACGCAGGGGGTTTGATTTGCCGCTGGACCTGTCGGCCGGCACCGCCTTTCAGCAAGCCGTGTGGCAGGCTCTGCTGGCGTTGCCGTGCGGGCACACCACCACGTATGCGGCGCTGAGCCAGTCCCTGGGCCGCCCCAGCGCCGTGCGTGCCGTGGCTGCAGCCGTGGGGCGCAACCCCATCAGCGTGGTGGTGCCCTGCCACCGGGTGCTGGGCAGCGATGGCAGCCTGACGGGCTACGCCGGTGGCCTGCCGCGCAAGGCAGCCCTGCTGGCGCTGGAACAAGGTATGGCTTGAAAGCCACTCGCACCGACAACCGCCTTTTGAGCCCGACAAGACGCCCCGCAAACCACGACAATGCAGCGCTCGCCCCGCTGAGGGCGAAAGCGGCATGTGCCTGGGCCCACTCCACAACGGGCTCAGCCACACCGCTGGCCTTCCACCGCACAGAAAGCACCCCGCGTGACAGTGACATCCCAGGCGCCCATATCTTCATGGTTGGGCGAATTCGTTTTTCTGGCCTCTTTGTGGGGCGCTTCCTTTCTCTTCATGCGCATGGGGGCCGCAGAGTTTGGCCCCATCGCCACGGCGGGCCTGCGGGTGGCGCTGGCCACGGCGCTGCTGTGGCCCGTGTTGCTGCGCCAGGGGCAGTGGCCTGCGCTGCGCCAGCACTGGCGCCCCATCTTGCTGGCGGGGGTGGTCAACTCGGCCATTCCGTTCGCCCTGTTTTCCTGGGCGGTCATGCACATTGCCACCGGGCTCACGTCGATCCTGAACGCCACGGTGCCGCTGTTTGGCGCACTGGTGGCCTGGCTGTGGCTGGGCGACCGCATCAACCGGCTGCGCTGGCTGGGCCTGGCGCTGGGTTTTGTGGGCGTGGCGCTTTTGGCATGGCGGGCACCCGCGGGCGTGGGCGTCAAGTCGGACCAGGCGGGCTGGGCCATTGCGGCGTGTCTGGCGGCCTCGTGCTGCTACGGCATCGCGGCCAGCTATGCGCGGCGCAGGCTCATGGGTATCCCGCCGATTGCCACCGCCACCGGCAGCCAGTTGGGCGCAGCGCTGGCGCTGGCACTGCCCACGGTGTGGTTCTGGCCAGCACACACGCCAGGGCTGCGGGCCTGGGCCGCCATCGGGGCTATTGCCCTGCTGTGCACCGCCCTGGCCTACATCCTGTACTTTCGTCTGATTGAACGCGCTGGCCCCAGCCGCGCCCTGGCCGTCACTTTCATCACACCGCTGTTTGCCGTGCTCTATGGCAGCGTGTTCCTGAACGAAGCCGTGACCCCGTGGATGCTGGGCTGCGCGGTGGTCATCGTGGGTGGAACGCTCTTGTCAACCGGGCTTGTCACAAGGCTGTGTCCCCGGACCAAACGGGTGGAGAGCGCCTAAACTCGGGGGATGGTGCCCAGAACCTGTTTGAAGCCTTGTTGGAGAAGCGCCCAGGCGCCCCGTGTCGCCGTCGCCATGCGGCCCAGCGCCTTGCAAGGCATTCTTTTGCGCGGCAGCGCCATCCAATAGTTCAGGCCATGGGCTGTCCAATGCGCCTCTCCTCCCTTCCCGCTCTGGCTCTTGTGCATCCCCTCCACACTTTTGAACAGGCCCTGTTGCCGCCTGCGCTTTACCGTGCGGGCGCCTGTGGGAAGAGCCCAGAATCATGGGCAGAGGATGGTTTCAACGCCCGCCTACGTCCACCGGTTTCATGATTTCTCTTTTGCTGCTGGCTGGCGGCCTGCTCGTCCTTGTTGTCGTCACCCTGGCTTGGCTGGAGCCCGGTGAGTTGCTGCGCCCCAGCCGGCGCAGCCAGCTGATTGCGGGTCTGGTCGGTGGCGGGGTGTCTGCGCTGGTGCTGCTGAGCTTGCGCTCTGGGCCAGACGGTATGGCGGTGGTGGTGCACCCCACGGCCACGGCCTTTTTGGGGCTGTACTTCGGGCCCTTGGCGGCCCTGGTTTCTGCCGCCATTGCGCTCGCGGCCCAGCTCGCCATCCCCCAGCCGCACTGGGGCGCTGCGATCAGCGTGCTGGCAGGTGCGTGCCTGGCGGGCGCTGCCACACGTTGGCATGCGCAGCGAGACGACCGCCCCGCGCGCCTGTGGATCAGCATGCTGGTGCTGGCAGCCCTGCTGCCACCCGTCACTTACGCCTGCCTGGTGGTGAGTGGCGCCGCCCCTGCGCCCTCCTCCCTGCAAGATGCGTTGGTGCGGCTGCCCTGGTACCATGGGGCGGGCATTTTGCTGCTGGGCACGGGCCGGCAGCTGCTGGCAGGGCGCGTGCACGCCATGCACGCCCTGCGTGAGGCCCACGAAGCCCTGGCCCAACGGGAGGAGCAACTGCGCCTCACCCTCGATTCGCTCAACGGCGGGCGCTGGGAATGGCACGTGCAGCGCGAGGAGTATCGCTGCGAGGGGCATTTCTACAACGCATTTGGCATCGACGACACCAGTGCCCCTGACGTGTGGGAGCGCTGGTTTGCCCGGCGACACCCGGCAGATGCTGAACGCACGGCCAGCTACCTCGCCCGCGCGCGCATGGGGCTGGAGGACTCGTACGAAGCCGAGTTTCGTGTCAAGAACAACGCCGGGCAGTGGCGCTGGATCATGTCGCGCGGCACGGTGGCCGAGCGCGACGCCCAAGGCCGCCCGGTGCGTCTGGCTGGCATGGATGTGGACATTACCGCCCACCACGAAGTGGAGGACGCGCTGCGCGCCTCCGAGGCCAAGTCAAGCACCATCTATCTCACCCTGCCCGACCCCGCTGGCATTGCCAGCATGAACGACGGGCGCCTGCTGGAAGCCAACCCGGCCTTGTGCGCCCTGCTGGGCCTGCCGCGCCATCAGGTGCTGGGCCGCACTTCGCAAGAGCTGAACCTGTGGGCCACCCCGCACGAACACACCCGGCTGTTGCACGCGGTGCTGCGCAACTGGCAGGCGCACCAGTTGCCCATGCGTGCGCGGCGCCAGGATGGCAGCACCGTGTCGGGGCTCACCTCGGCACGGCCCGTGCACATCAACGGGCAAGAAGGCTTTGTGTTCGTCTTCCACGACATGACGGAAGCCGAGCGCATCAGCGAGGAACTCAAGACCCGCAACGGCCTGCTGCAGCAAGCGGGCCGCCTGGCAAGGCTGGGCGCCTGGGAGCACGACCTGACCAAGGGGCTGATGTACTGGTCTGACATGTGTTTCGAAATCCACGGCCTGCCCCCGGACGCCCCCCTGCCAAAAAACTACATCGAGGAGTACGTGTCCCCCGAATACCAGGCCGAGCTGCGCCAGACATTCCGCGACTGCATCCACCACCGGCAAGAGCGAAGCATGGACCTGGAAATCCTGCGCGCCGATGGCCGCAGGCTCTGGGTCAGGGCCCGCTGCGAGGCGGTGCTGGAGCATGGCAAGGTCGTCCGGCTGCGGGGCGTGACCCAGGACATTGACGAAGCCCGACGCGCGCGCCTGCGCCTGAGCCAGTCGGAAGAGCGCTTCTCCCGCATCTTCCAGCTCATGCCCTTCCCCATGGGGCTGTCGCGCTGCAGCGATGGGCAGTACATGGAAGTCAATCCCGCCTGGGAAAAGTTGCTCGGCATTCCCCGCAGCGAGGCCCTGGGGCGCACCTCGATCGAAATGGGCGTGTTTACCCCGGCCGATCGCGAGAACCTCATCCGGGCGGCCGCACTCACCAGCCAGCTCAACGGCTACGAAGTCACCATTCATCCCCGAAATGCCCCCCCACGCACGGTGCTGCAGTCGATGCGCATGACGGACTTTGACGGCGAGCCGTGCTGGATGTTCTCGGTCCAGGACATCACCGACCGCAAGCGCACCGAAGAGAAAATCCGCGAGCGCGAGGAACTGCTCTCACTCACCATCTCGGCCGCATCGCTGGGCCTGTGGGACTGGGACTTGCAAGCCGGCACCGTGACCGGCGACAGCCGCTGGCGTGCCCTGCTGGGCAACAGCGGCCCCGCAGCCAGCACAGAGCCCCTGGGCTGGACGCAGACCGTTTCGGCAGACGATGTGGACCGCATCACGGCCGAAATCGCGCGCCACGCTGCCCACCCGGCCACACCGTTTGATGCCACCTGGCGCCTGGAAGGCACGGGCAGCGACAAGCCCCGCTGGGTGCGCAACCTGGGCAAGATCGTGAGCTTTGATGCACGGGGCACCCCGCAGCGCATGCTGGGGGTGGCCATTGACGTGACGCCGCAGCGCGAGCAGGAGGTGCTGTTGCAAAAGCTGGCCCACTTTGACGCACTGACCGGCCTGCCCAACCGCGTATTGCTGGCGCGCAGGCTGCAAGAGGCCATGGTGCGCGCCCGCCAGCATGGAACGCTGCTGGGGGTCGCCTACCTGGATCTGGATGGATTCAAGCCCGTCAACGACCGCTTTGGCCACGGTGCGGGCGACCGCCTGCTCATGGCCGTGGCCGGACGTCTGTCGCGTGCGCTGCGCACGGACGACTGCGTGGCCCGCCTGGGGGGTGATGAATTCGTGCTCCTGCTGCCCGGACTGGAATCATGCGCCGACTGCGAAACCCGTTTGCACCGCGTGATGGAAAGCGTGGCCGCCCCCTACCCGCTGGATTCCGAACGCGTGGTGGTCACCGCCAGCATTGGCTACACCCTGTTCCCGTCGGACGACGCCGATGCCGACACCCTGCTGCGCCATGCCGATCAGGCCATGTACGCGGCCAAACAGGCGGGGCGCAACCGCTTTCACCTGTTCGATGCCGTGCAGGACCGGGCTGTGCAGCTGCTGCGCGAGCAGGCCCAGCGCATGCGCAACGCACTGGACGAAGAGCAGTTCACCCTGTACCTGCAGCCCAAGGTGGACATGCGCATGGGCACCGTGGTGGGTGCCGAAGCGCTGGTACGCTGGAGGCACCCCGAACGCGGCGTGCTGGCCCCCGGCGAGTTCTTGCCGCTCATCGAAGGCACCGAACTGGAAATCGTTTTCGGCCAGTGGGTCATCGAAGCCGCCCTGCACAAGCTTGAAAAGCTGCAAGCGCTGGGCATTGAGCTGCCCATGAGCATCAACGTGGGCGCCCAGCAGTTGCAGCAAAACGACTTTGCCACCTGGGTGGCGCAGTGCCTGCAGCGCCACCCAGGCGTGCCGTGGCACATGGTGGAGATCGAAATCACCGAAAGCGCGGCCCTGTATGACCTGCACGCTGTGACCGGCACGCTCGAATCTCTGCGGGCCCTGGGGGTGGCGGTATCGCTGGACGACTTTGGCACCGGCTACTCGTCATTGACGTACCTGCGGCGCTTGCCCATGGACACGCTCAAGATCGACCAGAGCTTTGTGCACGGCATGATGAACGACCCCGGAGATCTGGCCATCGTCCAGGGCGTGATTGGCCTGGCCCGCTCGTTTGGCTACCGTGTCATTGCAGAAGGGGTGGAGACTATCGAGCAAGGCCAGATGCTGCTGCAACTGGGCTGCCCCCAGGCCCAGGGCTACTGCATCGGCAAACCCATGCCGCTTGAAGACTTTGTGGGATGGACGCGCACCTGGCAGCCACCTGCGGGATGGCATCGGAACCGGTTGGTTTAAATCCAGCCAAAATAGCGACCTAACGCTCAATCCATAAGCGGTAGCAGCTATTAATTTAATAGCAAATAAATAGATAGCAATCCCGGGAAACTGGTTTTGAACATCCGCGAACTGCGCGCCGACGACCTGGCTCCTCTGCTCGGGCTCTACACCCACCTGCACGAACACGACGACCCGCTCCCCTCTGCCCCTGAGGTACAAGCCGTGTGGGCAGAAGCGCTGGCCAACCCGCGCATTCAATACTTTGGCGGATGGGATGGGGGCCAATTGATCTCGTCTTGCACGCTCACCATCATCCCGAATCTGACGCGCGCATGCCGCCCTTTCGGCGTCATTGAGAACGTGGTGACGCAATCAGCCTACAGGGGCCAGGGCTGGGGGCGTGCGCTGCTGCAGCACGCCCTTGCCCATGCCTGGCAGGCGCGCTGCTACAAAGTCATGCTGATGACTGGTCGGAAAGACGAAAACACCCTGCGCTTTTACGAGCAGTCAGGGTTTGAACGGCATGGCAAACAAGCCTTTGTCGCCCGGCCACCGCAGTGAATGGGCGGATTGAGCACAGCGCTCTCGGCGCCGTGCCAGGTCGCCGATTCAACCCACCAGATCCTTCACCTGTTGCAGGGCAGCGGGGTCGTCCATCGTGGTCAGATCCCCCGGGTCGCGGCGCTCGGCCACGGCCTGCAGCGCACGGCGCAGCAGCTTGCCGCTGCGGGTCTTGGGCAGCACATTCACAAAATACACGCGCGAAGGCCGGGCCACGGCGCCCAGCTGGTGGTCCACCTGCTTCATCACCTCACCTTCCAGCTTCAGGCGGGCCGCGTCAGAATCGAGCCCCGAGGCATCCTTGGCCACGGCAAAGGCCATGGCCACCTGGCCCTTGAGCTGGTCGGCCACGCCCACCACCGCCACTTCGGCAATGTTGGGGTGCGATGCAATGCTCTCCTCGATTTCGCGGGTGCCCAGGCGGTGGCCTGCGACGTTGATCACGTCGTCCGTGCGGCCCAGGATGAAGTGGTAGCCGTCGGCATCCCGAATCCCCCAGTCAAACGTGCTGTACAGCAAGCGGCCGGGGATGCTCTTCCAGTAGGTGTTGACGAAGCGTGCGTCATCGCGCCACACGGTCTGCATGCAGCCAGGCGGCAGCGGGCCTTCAATGCCCACCACGCCCTTCTGGTTGGGGCCAGTCAGCTCTTCGCCGGTGGACTCGTCCACGATCTTCACCGCATAGCCGTACATGGCCTTGCCAGGGCTGCCAAAGCGCGTGGTTTGCTGCTCCACACCGTTGGCCAGGGTCAAAATAGGCCAGCCGGTTTCGGTCTGCCAGTAGTTGTCGATGATGGGCACGGCCAGCGCGTCGCTGATCCATTGCGCTGTGGGTTCGTCCAAGGGCTCTCCCGCCAGCCACAGGGCCTTGAGGCTGGAGACATCGTATTTCTTGAGCCAGCTGGGGTCTTGCTTCTTGAGCACACGCACAGCCGTGGGGGCGGAGAACATGTGCGTGACCTTGTACTTTTCCACAATGCTCCACCACACACCGGCGTCAGGGCGAGTGGGCAGGCCTTCGTACATGATGGTGGCCATACCCGCGATGAGCGGGCCGTAGATGATGTAGCTGTGCCCCACCACCCAGCCAATGTCGCTGGTGGCGAAGTAGGTCTGGCCGGCCTGCGCATCAAAAATATGCTTCATGCTGGCAGCCAGCGCCACGGTGTAGCCGCCAGTGTCACGCTGCACGCCCTTGGGCTTGCCGGTGGTGCCGCTGGTGTACAGCGTGTAGCTGGGGTGCGTGGACTCCACCCATTCGCAAGGCACGCTGGCGTTCAAATGTTGTTCGCGCAGGCTGGCCCAGTCGTGGTCGCGCCCGGCTTGCCAGTCCATGGGGGCGAGCCCCCGGTTGACCATCAACACCGCGGCAGGCTTGTGGGCCGACAGGGCAATGGCTTCGTCCAGCAGGGGCTTGTACGGCACCACCTTGCCACCACGCGATCCGGCATCGGCACTGACCACCGCCACGGGCTCTGCGTCTTCAATGCGGGACGCCAGCGAGCCCGAGGCGAAGCCGCCAAACACCACCGAATGCAAGGCTCCGATGCGCACGCACGCCAGCATGGCAAAGGCGGCCTCGGCAATCATGGGCATGTAAATCAGAACCCGGTCGCCCTTCTTCACGCCCAGGCCCAGTAAGGTGGCGGCCATGCGCTGCACTTCTGCGTGCAGTTCTGAAAAGCTGTAGCTGCGTTCGGTGTCTGTTTCGGTGGAGATGGCAACCAATGCTGGCTGGTCAGCCCGGTTTTTCAAGTGCCGGTCTACCGCGTTGTGGCACAGGTTGGTGGTGCCGCCCACAAACCACTTGGCAAACGGCGGGTTGCTGTAGTCGCAGATCTGCTGGGGCGGGGTGTTCCATTCAATGAGCGCCGCCTGCTCGCCCCAGAAGGCATCGCGGTTGTCGATGGAGTGGCGGTAAAAGTCAGCGTAGCGGGTCATTGGTTTGTCTCCTTCATCTCACGATCCGGGCCAAAGGCACAAGGCGCACCCCGCAGCAGACGGCCCACACCGGAAAAAGCGCGTGCACTATTGGCTCCAAGTTTTGAATTCATAATTATTCATAACGTGCTTGCGGCAAACTGACGTAAGCCCTCCCCTTCCTCCGTCGCCACGGCACTTATCCGCCATACCGCTTGCACAAGCGCCTGCTCGATCGGCCATTACCCGTGGCATCAGCCCTGGTTGTAGTCGCGCACCAGTTGTTCGAAATCTGCAGCAGGGATGGGCTTGCTCAGCAGGTAGCCCTGCCAGCTGTGGCAATGGTTGCGGGCCAGGAAGGCACGCTGCTCCTCAGTCTCCACGCCCTCGGCAATCACATCCAGCCCCAGGCTGTTGGCCAGTGCCACCACCGTGCGGGCAATCGCGGCGTCATTGGGATCCGTCAGCACGTCGCGCACAAAGCTCTGGTCGATTTTGAGCTGGGTCAGCGGCAACCGCTTCAGGTAAGCCAGTGAGGAGTAGCCGGTGCCGAAATCATCCAGCGAGAAGCCCACCCCGTAGCTGCGTAGCGTGGACATCTTGGCAATGGTGTCTTCCACGTCGGCCAGTAGCAAACCTTCCGTCATCTCCAGCTTGAGATGGCGGCCTTCTGCCCCCGTTCGGGCCAAAGCCGCCAGCACCTGCGGCACAAAACAGCTCTGGTGAAACTGGCGGGGGCTGACGTTCACCGCCAGGGTCAGCCCTGCCAGAGCCGGCTGCTGCGCCCACAGCGCCAGCCGCTCGCAGGCGGCTTGCAGCGCCCATTCACCGATGGGCAGGATCAGGCCCGACTCCTCCGCCAGCGGGATGAACTGGGCGGGCGACACAAAACCATCACGCGGATGCCGCCAGCGCAACAGGGCTTCGGCGCCGGTAATGCGGCCGTTGTCCACCTGGGGCTGGTAGTACAGCTCGAACTGCCCTTGCGCCAGGCCTGCCCGCATGTCCAGCTCCAGCGCCGCCCGTTCACTGACGGCGGCCTGCATCTGGGGGTCGTAAAAGCGCAGGGTATCCCGGCCGGCGGATTTGGCCTGGTACATGGCCAAATCCGCCCGTTTGAGCAACTCATCCACTGTCTCACGCATACCGCTGAAGATGGTGATGCCCATGCTGAGCGAGCTGTGGTGCGTTTCGCCATCCAGCGTGTAAGGCTCACGCAGTGCCAGCAGAATTTTCTGTGCGGCTTCTTCGGCGCACGCGGCGGCTTCCTCGCGGGTATCGCCCAGGTCTTCCAGCACCACCACAAACTCGTCCCCGCCCTGCCGGGCCACGGTGTCGTCTTCGTGCACGCAGGCGCGCAGGCGGTGCGATACCTGCAGCAGCAGCGTGTCTCCCCGGTCGTGGCCCTGGGTTTCGTTCAGGGTCTTGAAGTTGTCCAGATCAAGCAGCAGCAAGGCGCCACTGCGCTGATGCCGGGCACTGGTGGCCAGGGCCTGTTGCAGGCGATCTATCAGCAGGCGCCGGTTGGGCAGGCGCGTCAGCGGATCGTAGAAGGCGAGGTAACGAATCTCCTCTTCAGCGGCTTTGCGCTGGCTCAGGTCCACCATGGTCAGCAGGTGGTCGTTCCCCACCAGCACGCCCGCAATCTCGACCGTGCGCTGCTGTCCATCCCGGCATTGGATGGAATATTCCGCTGCCTGGATGGCACCACCCGACTTGCGGGCCTGCGTCAACGCACTGCTCCAGGCCGCACGATGGCGGGCGCGCAGCTCGACATCCGGGTAGGCCTTCAGCCACCATTGTTCTGCCGTGGAGATGTCTTCCTCGGTGTAACCGCAGATCTCCACAAATCGCTCGTTGCGAAAACTCATGCGCCCGTCGCGCTGCACCAGGCACAGGCCCAGCGGCAAGCGCCGCAAAATGTTCAGCAGGCGCTGCTCATTGCCACGCAGCGTTTCTTCCATTTGCTTGCGCGAGGTGATGTCTTGCACCATGGCAAGGTGATAGTCAGGCTCACTTCCCTGCGACCACATGGGTGTCACCGTCAGGTCTACCCACACCTCGCGCCTGTCTTTGTGGAAATAGCGCTTCTCAATACGAAACTCTGCAATTTCCCCAGCCTTGAGGCGCTCCATTTGCGCGAACCCTGCAGGCTGGTCGTCAGGGTGGCTGATTTCGCGCAAGCTGCGGCCCTGAAGCTCATCGGGGGTGTACCCGATGATGTCGCAGTACCGCTGGTTGATGCGCTGGATGATCCCTGTGTGGGAATCGACTTGGGCCACCCCCACGGCAGCCTGGTTGAACAAGGCGCGAAAACGCTCCTCGCTTTGGCGGTGGGCGTTGTCCGAGGCTTTGGCCTGGACCAAGGCGATGGTGCGCTGGCGCACCAGCATGGCGGTCAGCAACCCGAGCAGCACAGAAACGATGCCCCCTGCCGCGCCCGCCACCCAGGGAAGCCGCTGCTCTGAGGGCGACAGCAGGGACTGCGTGGGCAGAAAAGTCAGTCGCCAAAGGCGACTGTGCACTTCCAGCTCCTTGGTCACAGGCCGAGCGCCCGCAAGCACCTCAGCGGTGTGCTCCAGCAACGGGCGGCTGGTGCCCTCTTGCGCTGGCACACGCACAGAGCCCGCATCTTCAATCGCCACCGACAGCCCCTGCAGGTAGCCCTGAGACTGCAAAGTGCGAACCATGTCATAGACCCGGAGCGTGACTGCGACCGCCCCCAGAAACGGGCGCTGCGCCGCATTGCCTGGCTGTGGCGGGCCGAACACCGGAATGCGAATGACAAAGCCCGTACGATGGTCGCGCTCTTGAATCAGGTCGAAGGGGGCAGACGCCACCGGACGGCCGCTGTCCCGGCTGAAATGCATGGAGGCCAGGTTGGCGGGCTGGGCGCTGATGTCCAGCCCCAGCATCTCGGCATCGCTGCGCATCGGCCAGATGTAGTGGACGACGAAATATTCGTCCCGCTCGCCCGCGGGGCGGATCGCAAATGAGGCTCTGTGCGCGGGCGCCAGGGATGGATCGTTGCGAACCGACTCTTCGTAGGCGGCTTTGTCCTCGCGCGCCACGCGCTTGGTGAAGGCCAGATTGCGCACGCCGGGATAGCGCCGCGCTGCGTCCAGTTCTGTCACCACCCGATCAAAGTCAGCGCGCCCCAGCGATGGATTCAAGGAAAAAAGGCTGTGCAAGCCGAACACGATCTCGGTGTTGGCTGCCACGCGCTGACCCAGCGCGTCTGTGAACGCCTTGGCCTCGTGGGTAAAGCGCGTCTGCTCGATGATTCCCAAAGACTCACGTTGCTGAAGCACCGCCCAATAGCTGACGATGAAGCCCATCACCGCAACGGCGCAGCCCGCCAACCAAGGGCGATAACGGCCGTGCGATAGAAGGGACACCATGGAGAACCGTGCGGGGGGAATATTGATCCGGGTGATTGGACAAGTCTGGCCTGTACGCCCTCACCCGTCAAAGCGGGCATCTACCCATTCTGCTGGATCCCAAGGTAGCTGGGGCGGCGCACAAAATACATTAAAACAGGCTTCCATCCCTTATTCAGAAAGCGCCAGCAGCTATCAAAAACATAGCAAAAAATATCTTTTGAAAATATTGATTCGGCGTATCTTTTTTCACAACAGGTGTGAGTTGCACTCACGGAAGGTATTCCACCGGCAAAATGGGGCGCCATTTCCTGGATAACCCGACAGGCAATGGATGGACTCCACTGTGGCGACTTGCAGCCACTGAGCAAGACGGGAAAACGCCAATGCAAAGAATATCGGCCCAGAACGTTGTGGATCTCTTGCTCGACGCAGTCTGTATCGTCGATGCCAACAGCCAGGTGGTCTACGTGAGCCCTGCGTTTGAACGCATTTTTGGGTACACCCCTGAAGAAGCTGTGGGTCTCAAGATGTTCGATCTCGTCCACCCTGCAGACCGCCAGGCCACCGAGCAACAGGCAAACCGTGTCATGGAAGGAAGCCTGCAGCTGCAGTTTGAAAATCGCTACATCCGCAAAGACGGTGCGTTGGTGGACATCCTCTGGACGGCACGGTGGCTCCCCGACCGCCAACTGCGCCTGGCAGTCGCCCACGACATCACCCGGCGTAAGCGCACGGAGTCGATGCACGCCACGATGTATGCCATTTCCGCTGCGGCGCACGCAGCTTCCAGCTTGCCTGTGCTTTTGGAGCGCATCCATCACATCCTTGCTGCCCGCATCAACACCCTCGGGTTTTCTGTGGCGCTGACCACCCCACAGGGTGGATTTCATCGGGTGTACGACGCACGCGGTACAGCCCCCACCCCACAAGCGCTGGATGCCGAGGCAGCCGAGACGGCTTGGTACCAGCAGGTTCTGGAACAAGGCGCGTCGCTGCTCCAGCCTCTGCCAGCGCCCGAATCCGGCGGCCCGGAGACCCCTCCCCATTACTGGCTGGGAGTCCCCCTGCCGTCAGGCGACCGCTCCCTTGGCGTGTTGGCGTTGCGGGGACTGTCCACACGAGAAAGCCCTGTCGAGGCGGCCCAGGCATTGCTTGAGTTCGTCGCTCCTCAAGTTGAGATGGTGGTCGAACGCATTCAACTGCATGAGCGCCTGCACCGCATGGCACAGTACGACCAGCTCACCGGCCTGCCCAACCGGGCGCTGTTCTATGACCGGCTCAAGATCGCTGTCGCGCGGGCCCACCGCGAGGAGACGCAGCTGGCTTTGCTCTTCATCGACCTGGACCGCTTCAAGGAGGTGAATGACACCCTGGGCCACACGATGGGCGACCTGCTGCTTCAAGGCGTTGCCAAACGCTTGATGGAAGCCGTACGCGGCTGCGACACCGTGGCACGGCTCGGAGGCGATGAGTTCGTGGTGCTGCTGGAGGGGCTGCGCGCAGGAGAGTCCCCACAGCCCATGGCGCAAAAAATGCTGGCGGCGTTTTCGCAGCCTTTTGACCTGCATGGCACCACACTGCGCATTCAGCCCAGCATTGGCATTGCGCTGTACCCCGATCACGGAGTGCATGAGAGCGCCTTGCTCAGCCGGGCCGATGAGGCGATGTACGTTGCCAAGCGTGGCGGGGGCAATCAATCGTTTTTGCACCCTGGCAACCTGGGTGAACGCCATGGCGCCTCGCCGCTGAGCTGAAGCACGGATTGCTTCCTGCTCGGCTGGGTGCCTTGTGGATTTCCTGCTGCCCGCTGGGGCCATCGTTCATGTTCGAGCGCCCATGGCCTAAATTCCGCCGTGCCAGCCGCCCCTTCACCATGGCATCGCCAGGAACCACCATGCTTGACTCCCTTCTCCAACTCATCCACGTTCTGGCCTCCATGGTCTGGCTGGGTGGAATGTTCTTTGCCCATTTCTGCCTGCGGCCTGCCGCCCAGCAGCTGGAGCCCCCCGTGCGCATCGGACTGCTGTGCGGTGTGCTGCAGCGCTTCTTTACGGCGGTGACCGTGGCCATCGCCGCCCTGCTGGCATCAGGTATCTGGATGCTGGGCCGCACAGCGCGGCAGGTGGTTCAATCGGGCGGCCAGTTTGCGCTGCCATTGGACTGGGCCTTGATGGTCGCCATTGGCTTGGTGATGACGGGCATTTTTGGCTACATCCGGCTGGTGCTTTTCAAACAGCTCGTTCTTGCGAAAGAGGCAGGCAACTGGCCCGAGGCAGGCCGCTGGATGGCGAAGATCAAAACCTGGGTTGCCACCAACCTGGGGCTCGGCGTCGCCATCGTGGCATTGGTGACCCTGCTGTAGTGCCGTGCTGGCGGCGTGTGGGCCGCCGTCGTACAAGACGCTGAGGCCCGGCTCACCGCCAGCAGGTGTCAGGCAGAATGGGGCGATCTCCTCACGCGAGGCTCCCCATGCAATTTGGCTACACCATCATCTACGTGCCCGACGTGGCCGCATCCCTCGCCTTTTTCGAGCGAGCCTTTGGATTGGCCCTGCGGTTTTTGCATGAGTCTGGTACCTACGGCGAGTTGGACACGGGCACCACCACCTTGGCCTTCGCTGACCACGCCCTGGGCCACGCCAATTTTCCAGGCGGTCATGTGGCAGCGCACTCGTCAGACAAGCCTCTGGGCATGGAAATCGCGTTCGTCACCCCCGATGTTCCCGCAGCCCGCGAACAAGCGTTGCGCCACGGTGCCACAGAGCTGGCAACTCCGGCGGCCCGGCCCTGGGGTCAAACCGTGTCGTATGTCCGGTGCCCTGACGGTACGTTGGTGGAGCTCTGCACACCGATCCTGGCTGGTTAGGGTGCGGGCCCTCGCTGCCCATTGAACCAACACGCTGCCAAAAACCCCTGGATCCCTCTGCGCAGAGGGGCGATAACGTGGCATCCTCCTGATCTATGGGAATTCACTTGGAATCAGCCGCCACGGCCACTCGGCCTCACGAAGCCGACCGCCCTGGCCATGCACCGGCGGGCCGCAGACATCCGTCACGCACCAAAGGCCTGCAGGCGATGGTCATCGGCTTCATCGCCATGGCACTGATCGTGACGGGCGCCTTGATAGGCCTGGCCCTCTACATCAAATGGCAAGATGCCTTGGTCGCCCAGGAACGCCAAAGCGCCAATCTGGCCCGAGTGCTGCAAGAGCAAACGCTGCGGGTTCTGGCTCCCATCGACCAAGCCACGCTGCGCATGCGCGATGCTGTGGCCAACGGCAGCTTCCAGCCCTCAGACTTCACGCGGCTGGCCAATGAAACCGGGCTGGTGCCGGACATCCTGACCCAGTTAGCACTGGTCGGAGCAGATGGCCGGTTCGTGGCCAGCAATCTGGACCCTGATGGCCAAAAAACCGGCCCCGTGGATCTCTCGGAGCGCGAGCACATCCAGATCCACCTCGAGCCTGGGCGCAACCCCGACCTGCGCAAACAGCTCACGCGCAATGGCCTGTTTGTCGGCAAACCCGTGCTGGGCAAAGTCTCGGGCAAGTGGACACTCCAGCTGTCACGCCCGATCGTTTCTCCAAAGGGCCACTTACACGGGGTCGTGGTGGCCTCCGTCAACCCCGATTACTTCGAAACGGTGTTCAGCGATGTGGACTTGGGCCCCGGCGGAGCTGTAACGCTGTTGGGTGATGACAACACCTTGCGCGCACGTGTCTCTGGAGGTCAAGCCACCGGCATGGGCCAGGTGCTCAAGCTGGTCAGTGACCACCCTCTCCTGGACGTCAACAAACCCGAGGGCACCTACACCCGCGTGAGCGAAGTGGACAACATGGAAAGAATCACCGCGTTTCGGCGCGTGCCCGGATACCCGCTCAACATGCTGGTTTCCAACACGACCGAGGCCGCGCTGGAGGAATGGCGCGGCATGCGCAACGTCACTCTGGTGGTGGCCCTGTTACTGGGGGTTGCCATCGTGGCCAGTGGCGTGGGCTTCCTGCGCGGCGTTCGCCGACTTGAGGAGTCGCACGCTGCATTGGCGGTGAGCGAGGCGCAAGCCCAATCCGCCAGCCAAGCCAAAAGCGAATTCATGGCCGCCGTATCGCATGAGCTGCGCACACCGCTGACCAGCATTCGCGGTTTTGCGGAACTGATGGAGCTGCGCCTCAAAGAACCCTCTTTCCGCGAAGCTTCCACGCTCATTCGCCAGGCTGCAGACCATCTCAATACGCTTTTGACCGAGATCCTGGACCTTGCCAAAGTCGAGGCGGGAGCCATGCCCATCGTGCTCGCGCCCCACCCTGTTCGCGAACTTGTCCAAAACACCGCCGATTTCTTTGCCATCTCAGCGGCACAGAAAGGGCTGGCGCTGACCGTTTCGGTGCCCGACGAGACCCCGGAAATGCTCATTTGCGACGGCCTGCGGCTCAAGCAGATTCTGAACAACTTGCTGTCCAATGCTCTCAAGTTCACCGAGCAAGGCGAAGTCCGGCTGGAAGTGGAGCCCCAGGGCGCAAAACTGCAGTTTCACGTGATCGACACCGGCCCCGGAATCCCGGAACATTTGCACGAGCTGATTTTTGAGAAATTCCGCCAGGGCAGCGCACAGGTCAGCAGTGAACATGGCGGCACAGGCCTGGGGCTGGCACTGTCCCGGGCTCTGGCAGAGCTGATGCAAGGGGAATTGTCGGTGTCTTCGGTGCCCGGTGAAGGTGCCCGATTCACGCTGACTTTGCCATGCACTACGCCGTAACTCCATGGAAAAAACCAATACTTCCCTGGCTGTCTCAAATGGAAAAGCCTCAGGGGTTTGTATCGGCGGGCATGCGCTTCACAAACGTGAAGGCATCGGACCGTCAGGAAGCAAGCCTAGATTCAAGAAGCGACCTGCGTAAAGGCACGCTTACGAAGCAATGAGAGCGGCGACATTCCGTCCTCGTCTTTTTGCAGCTTTTCCGACCCATAAAAAAAGCCAGCGCATGCGCTGGCTTTTCCCCACCTAGGAATACACGCAACATCGCTGTTGCATTTGGCTCATTAGAAGCGCCAGCCGAGGCCCACGCCTACCAGAACGGGATCCACCTTGAAGGTGCCGATCTTGGCACCAGCGAGGCTGACGTCGGTCTTGATGAAGACCTTCTTCACGTCCAGGTTCAGGTACAGATTCTTTTGCAGAGGGATGTCCACGCCGACTTGCAGGGCAGCACCAAAGCTGTTGCGGTCGATATCCACGCCAGCAGGCAGCTTCACGCTGGAGAAGCGGGTGTAGTTGATACCAGCGCCCACATAGGGCTTGAAGCCGGCAGCGTTGAAGTGGTACTGCACCAGCAGCGAAGGAGGCAGGTGCTTGAGCGTACCGATCTTGCCACCCAGAACGCTAGAGCTCAGGTCGTGCTTTTGGGGCACAGTCAAAACCAGCTCAGCAGCGATGTTGGGGGTGAAGAAGTACGACACATCGACTTCAGGAATCACCTTGTCGTTCACCGACAGACCCAAACCGGTGCTGTCTTTGTTGGCGCTATCCAGGTTCACGGCACGGGCACGCACGAGCCAAGGGCCTTCGGCTTGCTGCGCAAACGCAGCGCCAGAAGTCAGTGCGCAAAGAACGGCCACGGCCAGCAGGTTTTTCTTCATACAGAACTCAATGCAGTTGAACGGGGACGGCCCCCGTGCATGTATTGGGCCTGTTAGCGAAATGGTCAACCTTGCTGCAGGTCAAATAGTCCGTGTTTACCCGCAAGGTCATCACCGCCACGTATAAGGCCGCGGGTTCTACGCATCCAGGACGTTTCAGTGGGCGCTGCGGCCTCTGAGGCGCTGAATGAACGTCACGGCAACCAATACCAGCGCACCCGCAGCCAAGCCAAAGATCGCATTGAGGCCGTTTGGCACGACCACGGACCACAAGGAGCCTGCCGGCCATGCGGTTGCAGAAGCAGCCCAAGCCTCCACCGCATGATGAACGGCCGGGATGCCATGCACCAAAATGCCACCGCCCACCAGGAACATCGCCGCGGTGCCAGCCACCGACAGGCCTTTCATCAACCAGGGGGCCGCCCACAAAATGCCGCGTCCCAGCGCCTGCGCGAAGCTGCTGCCCTTGGTATGCAACCACAGGCCCAGGTCATCCAGCTTGACGATGCCAGCTACCAAGCCATACACCCCCAGCGTCATGATGAGCGCAATGCCGCTGAGAACAGCCAGTTGCTGCGCAAAAGGCGCCGTTGCGACAGTACCCAGGGTGATCGCGATGATCTCGGCGGAGAGGATGAAGTCCGTACGCACCGCCCCTTTGATCTTTTCCTTTTCAAAGGCCACCATGTCCACAGCGGGATCGGAATTGGCTTTCAACAGATTCTCCTGCTCGGTCTCTGCTGCCTGAGGGTGCAAAAATTTGTGGGCCAGTTTTTCTGTGCCTTCAAAGCACAAAAACGCGCCGCCTACCATCAGCAAGGGGGTCACCGCCCAGGGGGCAAATGCGCTGATCAGCAGCGCCGCAGGCACCAGGATCACCTTGTTGATCAACGAGCCCTTGGCCACTGCCCAGACGACCGGAATCTCTCGCTCGGCGCGCACCCCGGTCACCTGCTGGGCATTGAGCGCAAGGTCATCTCCCAGCACACCCGCCGTTTTCTGGGCCGCCACCTTGGTCATGACGGATACGTCATCCGCCATGGCCGCGCTCTTCTTGGCTGCCACCTTGGTCATGAGGGCCACATCGTCGAGGATGGTGGCAATGTCGTCGAGCAGGGCAAGCAGGCTGCCAGCGGCCATGGGAAATCCTTGGAAATGGTGAAGAGCGCCGACTATAGCAACGCGCCAAGACGTTGCTGTGCCAGACAAGGCTGCAACAACAACGGGGCCGAAGCCCCGTTCAAAGTCACCCCGCCGCAAACAAGCACATCCGTGCGACTTCAAGCTTCACGGCGCGCAGCGCCTGCGACCATCCGCCAAAAGCGCGCGGCCACAGCGCCAGGGCAGCCGCGCAAGGGCCGCCCCGCAGCGGTGGCTGGGACCCCCTTCCCGAATCGCACCAGCGATTCGAGAGAAGGGGGAAGCGGCGCAGCCGCTCAGGTGGATCGGTCGATTACCCCACCCATTTGCGCGCATTGCGCCAGATGCGCATCCAGCCGCTGTACTGCGACTGGTCTTCGCTCGTCCAGCTCATCTGCACGTTGCGGAACACGCGCTCGGGGTGCGGCATCATGGCCGTGAAGCGGCCGTCGGCCGTGGTCACTGCCGTCAAGCCGCCAGCACTGCCGTTGGGGTTGAACGGGTACTGCTCGGTCGCGCGGCCATGGTTATCCACGTAGCGCATCGCAGCAATGGCCTTGTCGGCGTTGCCCCGGTACTTGAAGTTGGCATAGCCCTCGCCGTGCGCCACCGCAATCGGCAGGCGGCTGCCCGCCATGCCTTGCAGGAACAGGCTGGGGGATTCGAGCACTTCCACCAGCGACAGACGGGCCTCGAAACGCTCGCTCTGGTTGGTGGTAAAGCGCGGCCAGTCTTGCGCGCCGGGGATGATGTCGGCCAGCTCGGCAAACATCTGGCAGCCGTTGCACACGCCCAGGCCGAACGTGTCCGTGCGGCCAAAGAAGCCCTGGAACTGCGCGGCCAGCACGGGGTTGAACGTGATGGACCGCGCCCAGCCGATGCCCGCGCCCAGCGTGTCGCCATAGCTGAAGCCGCCGCAGGCCACCACGCCCTTGAAGTCTTCGAGCTTGACGCGGCCGGTCTGCAGATCGGTCATGTGCACGTCGTAGGCCTCAAAGCCTGCCTCGGTGAAGGCATAGGCCATTTCGATGTGCGAGTTCACGCCCTGCTCGCGCAGGATGGCCACCTTGGGTTTGGCAAGGTTGAGGTATGGCGCGGCCACGTTGTCGGCGGCATCGAACGTGAGATGCACGTGCAGGCCGGGATCGGTGGGCTCGCCCGCGGCCGCGTGTTCGGCGTCGGCATTGACGGGGTTGTCGCGCTGCTGGCAGATCTTCCAGCTCACCGCATCCCACACCTGGTGCAGGTCGGCCAACGGCGCGCTGAACACGGCCTTGGCATCGCGCCAGACCTGCAATTCGCCCTTGCCTGCGTCGATTTCAGACGCAACAGGGCGTGTCTTGCCCACAAAGTGGCTGAACTTGGACAGGCCGTGCTCGCGCAGCGTCTGCATCACGTCATTACGCTCGGCGGTGCGCACTTGCAGCAGCACACCCAACTCTTCGTTTAACAGCGCCTTCAGGGTGAGTTCTTCTCGGCGAGCGCTGACCTGGCCAGCCCAGTTTTTGGCGTCGCCCGTGTCCATGCGGCTGTCGCTCACGCCGTCGCCTTCGGTCACGAGCAAATCCACGTTAAGCGCCACGCCCACATGGCCCGCAAAGGCCATCTCAGCCGCGGCCGCCAGCAGCCCACCGTCGCTGCGGTCGTGGTACGCCAGGATCTGGCCCTTGGCGCGCAGGGCGTTCACGGCGTTGACGAGGTTGACCAGGTCCTTCGGGTCATCCAAATCGGGCACCACATCGCCGCTTTGCTCCAGCGTCTGGCCCAAAATGCTGCCGCCCATGCGGTTCTGGCCCTTGCCCAGGTCGATCAGCACCAGCGTGGTGTCGGCCTCGGTGGCGTCGAGCTGGGGGGTGAGCGTGCCACGCACGTCAGACAGCGAGGCAAACGCGCTCACGATCAGGCTGACAGGCGAAGTGACCTTCTTCTTGTCCGAACCTTCGCTCCACTGCGTGCGCATGGACAGGCTGTCCTTGCCCACGGGGATCGAGACGCCCAGCGCGGGGCACAGCTCCATGCCCACAGCCTTTACGGTTTCGTACAGCGCGGCGTCTTCGCCGGGCTCGCCACAGGCGGCCATCCAGTTGGCGCTGAGCTTCACGCGCGGCAGCTCGATGGGCGCTGCCAGCAGGTTGGTGATGGCCTCGGCCACGGCCATGCGGCCCGATGCGGGGGCGTTGATGGCGGCCAGCGGTGTGCGCTCGCCCATGCTCATGGCCTCGCCCGCAAAGCCTTTGTAATCGGCCAGCGTCACGGCGCAGTCGGCCACGGGCACTTGCCAGGGGCCAACCATCTGGTCGCGGTGGCTCAGGCCACCCACGGTGCGGTCGCCGATGGTGATGAGGAAGCGCTTGGACGCCACTGTGGGGTGGGCCAGCACGTCGATCACGGCTTTTTGCAGCGGCACGCCGGTCAAGTCCATGGGCGCGAACTGGCGCTCCACGGTCTTCACATCGCGGTGCATCTTGGGCGGCTTGCCCAGCAGCACGTTCATGGGCATGTCCACCGGCAGCTTCTGGTCGTCGGCCATGGCTGCGGGGTCGTGCAGCACCAGCTGGCGCTCTTCCGTGGCCGTGCCGATCACGGCAAACGGGCAGCGCTCGCGTTCGCAGAAGGCTTTGAACTGTTCCAGCGATTCAGGTGCAATCGCCAGCACGTAGCGCTCTTGCGACTCGTTGGACCAGATTTCCTTCGGGCTCATGCCGGACTCTTCGAGCTGCACGGCGCGCAGGTCAAAGCGGGCGCCACGGCCTGCGTCGTTGGTCAGCTCGGGGAAGGCGTTGGACAAACCGCCCGCGCCCACATCGTGGATGGCCAGGATGGGGTTGTTGCTGCCCTGCGCCCAGCAGTGGTTGATAACCTCTTGCGCACGGCGCTCGATCTCGGGGTTGCCGCGCTGCACCGAGTCAAAGTCAAGCTCTGCCGCATTGGTGCCGGTGGCCATGGAGCTGGCGGCGCTGCCGCCCATGCCGATGCGCATGCCGGGGCCGCCCAGCTGGATGAGCAGCGAGCCAGCAGGGAATTCGATTTTCTTGGTGAGCTCGGCATCGATCACGCCCACACCGCCCGCAATCATGATGGGCTTGTGGTAACCGCGCTGCACGCCGCCGACTTCCTGCTCGTATTCGCGGAAGTAGCCGTTCAGGTTGGGGCGGCCAAATTCGTTGTTGAACGCGGCGCCGCCCAGCGGGCCTTCGACCATGATCTGCAGCGGGCTGGCAATGTGCTCAGGCTTGCCCACGGTGCTACCCCACAGCTTGGACACGGTAAAGCCCGTGAGGCCCGCCTTGGGCTTGGAGCCGCGCCCCGTGGCGCCTTCGTCGCGAATCTCGCCGCCCGCGCCAGTGGATGCGCCGGGGAAGGGAGAGATGGCCGTGGGGTGGTTGTGCGTTTCCACCTTCATCAGCACATGCTGCGTTGCGCTACTTTTTTGATAGCTGCTTGCGCTTGATCCATCAGCGCCAGAGGCCATTTTTGCCACAAATCTCTCGACTTGGTGGCCTTCCATGATCGACGCGTTGTCAGAGTACGCCACCACCGTGTGCTGGGGCGCGAGCTGGTGGGTGTTGCGGATCATGCCGAACAGGCTCTTGTCCTGCGCCACACCGTCGATGGTGAATTCGGCGTTGAAGATCTTGTGGCGGCAGTGTTCGCTGTTCGCTTGGGCGAACATCATCAGTTCCACATCGGTGGGGTTGCGCTTGAGGCCGTTGAAGGCGTTGACGAGGTAGTCGATCTCGTCGTCGGCCAAAGCCAAGCCAAAGCGGGTGTTTGCAGCTTCCAGCGCAGCGCGGCCGCCCGTGAGCACGTCCACATGCTCCATCGGCGCGGGCTGCAGCTCGGTGAACAGGGCTGCAGCAGCGCTGCGGTCAGCCACCACCGATTCGGTCATGCGGTCATGCAACAGCGCAGCCACTTGCGCCATTTGTTCGGCGGTCAGCTCTGGAGCCTTGCCCAGCAGACCTGCCTTGAGGGTGATGCGGTATTCCGTGATGCGCTCGACACGGCGGATCGCAATGCCGCAGTTGCGGGCAATGTCAGTCGCCTTCGAGGCCCAGGGCGACAAGGTGCCCAGGCGAGGCGTGACCACGATGGCCGCACCGTCTTGCGGCCCGGCGTAGGGGTCGCCATAGGTCAACAGGGCCGCCAGCCGCTCTTGTTCGGCAGCCGAAGGCGGCGCATCCGTCACCACCAGGTGAACAAACCGCGCCGCAATGGCGGTGATCTTGGGGTGGATGGCCTCCAAGGCGGGCTGGAGTTGTTGAGCGCGGAAAGAGCTGAGGGCGTTACCGCCCGCCAGCGTGGTGATGTGCAAGGTCACGGTAGCGGCCTGTTGGGGTGTGAGGGGTGGGGATGCTTCGCAGGCTGGCCGGTGGCGGCCGCCATGAAGCCCGCCATTTTACCGGGCATGTGAGGCGCCTACGCGCCACCCAGGGCCCAATGGGATAATTCAGGCCATGACCATCAACATCAAAAGCGCCGAAGACATCGAAGCCATGCGGCACGCCTGCCGTTTGGCCTCGGAAGTGCTGGACTACATCGCTCCCCACATCAAACCCGGCATCACCACCCAAGAAATCGATCGACTGGGCGCGGAGTGCATGGCACAGCAGGGCACCATCTCCGCCACCGTGGGCTACCAGCCCCCGGGCTACCCGCCCTACCCTGCGTCGCTGTGCACGTCGGTGAACCATGTGGTGTGCCACGGCATTCCCAACGACAAGCCCCTGAAAAAGGGCGACATCGTGAACGTGGACGTGACCGTCATCACCAAGGACGGCTGGTACGGCGACAACAGCCGCATGTACCTGATTGGCGAGTGCTCGATTGCAGCCAAACGCCTGTCGGCAGTGACTTTTGAAGCCATGTGGCACGGCATCCTGCAGGTCAAGCCAGGCGCCCGGCTCGGAGACATTGGCCACGCCATCCAGAAGTTTGCCGAGGGGCACGGCTTCTCGGTGGTGCGCGAGTTCTGCGGACACGGCATCGGCCAGAAATTCCACGAAGAACCCCAGGTTTTGCACTACGGCCGCCCCGGCACGTTGGAAGAGCTGCAACCCGGCATGGTGTTCACCATCGAGCCCATGATCAACGCAGGCAAACGCGATGTGAAGAACCATGGCAACGACGGCTGGACCATCGTCACCAAGGACCACAGCCTCTCTGCCCAGTGGGAACACACCGTGCTGGTCACTCCCACGGGCTACGAGGTGATGACGTTGTCGGCAGGGTCTCCGCCACTGCCTAGTTTTGTGACTGCCACGCGCACCTGAAGTCAGCGGCAAGAGACCTGCGCACGACTTTTGCTTTGCAGTCAGGGCGTGCGCAAACTGAAACCGCGAGCCGGGTCGGCGCACCACTGTCGCACTGTCTGGCTCCGGTTCTTGTCCCTCCTCCTCCCAAGCCCTGCTCCATGACCGAAATCCAGTCCCTGCGTGCCGCCTATCGCCAAGAAAAAGCCGCCGTCATGGGGGGCATGGCAGCCTCTGTAGCCTCCACCCGGGGCATTCACAAAGTGCTGCGCAAGCTGTCTTCCCTGACGGATGGTTTGCTGCACACACTGTGGCAGCGCGCAGAGATGCCTTCTGGCTGTGCGTTGGTGGCGGTGGGCGGATATGGCCGGGCGCAGCTTTTTCCGTTCTCTGACGTGGACGTGCTACTGCTGCTGCCAGAAGGCACGCAGCTGGACACGGACAGCGCACTGAGCCGGCGCATTGAGGGCTTCATCGGTAGCTGCTGGGATGCGGGGCTGGAAATCGGCTCCAGCGTGCGCACCACCCCAGAATGCCTGGCCGAAAGCGCGGCCGATGTGACGGTTCAAACCTCGCTGCTCGAAGCACGCCTCATCTGTGGGAATGCAGCGCTGTTTGCGCACTTCCAGGGCCAGTACCAGGCGCAAATGGATCCCAAGGCCTTCCTGGTCGCCAAGACGCTGGAGATGCGCCAGCGCCATACCAAATACGACAACACGCCTTACGCGCTGGAACCCAACTGCAAGGAGTCACCCGGCGGCTTGCGAGACCTGCAGCTCATTCTGTGGGTTGCCAAGGCGGCAGGATTGGGCGGCAGCTGGAAAGAACTGGCCGCCAGTGGCATGGCCACCCCGTTTGAGGTGCGCCAGATTGAGCGCAACGAAGCCCTGCTCTGCCTGATACGGGCGCGCCTGCACCAGGCGGCAGGACGCCACGAAGACCGCCTCGTGTTCGACCTGCAAACCACGGTGGCGGAATCGTTTGGCTACCGCTCGCAAGCACCAGATGGCTCGCGTCTGCCGATGCGCGCCAGCGAAACCCTGATGCGCCGCTACTACTGGGCGGCCAAGGCGGTGTCCCAGCTCAGCCAGATCCTTCTGCTCAACATTGAAGAGCGGCTGAACCCATCGACCCACGAACCACGCCCGCTCAACGAGCGCTTTTTTGAAAAAGCAGGCCTGATTGAAGTGGCCAGCGACGACCTGTACCAGAAAGACCCGCACGCAATTCTGGAAACGTTTCTGCTCTACCAGACCTCGGTGGGCTTGAAAAACCTGTCTGCGCGCACCTTGCGAGCGCTGTACAACGCCCGTTCGGTGATGGATGCCGCTTTCCGGCGCGATCCGGTCAACCGGCAGACCTTCATGCGCATCCTTCAGCAGCCGTCGGGCATCACCCATGCCATGCGGCTCATGAACCAGACGTCCGTGCTGGGTCGCTACCTCTGGGTGTTCCGCGGCATCGTGGGGCAAATGCAGCATGACCTGTTCCACGTCTACACCGTGGACCAGCACATCCTGATGGTGCTGCGCAACATGCGGCGCTTTTTCATGGCAGAACATGCGCACGAATACCCGTTCTGCTCCCACCTGGCGGCGGGCTGGGACAAGCCCTGGATTCTCTACATCGCGGCGCTGTTCCACGATATCGGCAAAGGCCGGGGGGGCGATCACTCCCACATCGGCGCGAAAGAGGTCCGGCGCTTCTGCCGTCAGCATGGCGTCGACGCGGAGGACACTCAGCTCATCGAATTCCTGGTCAGCGAGCATTTGACGATGAGCCGGGTCGCGCAAAAGCAGGACCTCAGTGACCCCGAGGTGATCTCGGCCTTTGCTCAGCGGGTTCGCAATGAGCGCTATCTGACCGCCCTCTATCTGCTCACCGTGGCAGACATCCGCGGCACCAGCCCCAAGGTCTGGAATGCGTGGAAAGGCAAGCTGCTGGAAGACCTGTACCGTTCCACCCTCCGAACCCTGGGCGGCCGCGCACCAGATGCTGCGGCCGAAATCGAGGCCCGCAAGCGAGAAGCGCTCGTGCAGCTGGCCCTCAACGCCCTTCCGTTCGAAGCCCACAAAGCCCTGTGGGAAACATTGGACGTGAGCTATTTCATGCGGCACGAGGCCGCAGACATTGCGTGGCACACGCGCCACCTGTCGCGTCACGTGGGCACCACCAAACCTATCGTGCGCGCCCGCCAATCGCTGGCAGGAGAAGGCCTGCAAGTATTGGTTTACGCGCCCGACCAGCCTGACCTGTTTGCACGCATCTGCGGTTACTTCGACCGTGCAGGTTTCAGCATTCTGGATGCCAGGGTACATACCGCCAACAACCATTACGCGCTGGATTCATTCCAGGTCGTGGCGTCATCGCAGCCAGGCCATTACCGAGAGCTGACGCATATGGTCGAAAGCGACTTGGTGCGCGCCATTGAAGCAGGCGGCCCCCTGCCCGAGCCCGCTCGCAAAAGGGTGTCGCGGCGCGTCAAGAGCTTTCCCATAGCCCCCCGGGTGTCGCTGCAGCCAGACGAAAAAGCGCAGCGGTGGCTTCTCGGTATTTCCGCCAGCGACCGGGCCGGCTTGCTGTATCTGGTGGCACGCATCCTTGCGCAGCACCATCTGAGCGTGCAACTCGCAAAAGTCAGCACGCTGGGGGAGCGGGTCGAAGATACTTTCTTGCTACAAGGCTCAGAGCTGCAAAACAACGCCCGGCAAATCCAGATCGAAACCGAGTTGCTGCAGGCGCTCTCCGAGTAGCCAAACGCAAAAGTCCGCGAGTCCCATCGCGCGGGTTGTGCACGGCAGCTACTGATTCCAGTGTTTCGCCTTCTTCAAAGGGATTTGAAGTCTTTTCGGCCTCTAGCGCTTGTGCAGAAAGCGCCGGCCGCTCTTATTTTGATAGTGATGCGTCGCTTCTGTGGCACGGCGTCTTTTCTTGGGTTGCTCGTGTCAACAAGACAGCACGAACCCTCCCTAAGGGTGTCATGCGGCACTTGCCAGCTGACGGCCAGCCGCCTGCATTGGCATTCAGCAAGAATGCCCTGGCTCAAAAAGCTTGCAGCCTGGAGAGGCGCCGAATACAGCACCTACTAGTCGTCTGCGTCTGCGGGATCCAGTCCAGGGAACAGGACGTCGGTATACCCAAACTGGGTGAAATCCTTGACTCGCATGGGGTACAGCTTTCCCCAAAGGTGATCGCACTCATGCTGCACCACCCGGGCGTGAAAACCTTCGGCTTCCCGATCAATCGGATCACCGTAGGGATCAAACCCCGTGTACCGAATGCGTGTCCAGCGCGGCACCTTGCCTCTCAGCCCCGGAACAGACAGGCAACCCTCCCAATCATCTTCTTGCTCCACTCCCAGCGGAGTGATCACAGGATTGACCAAGACTGTCATAGGCACCAATGGCCGATCAGGGTAACGAGGATTGGCGCTCTCTGATCCAAACACCACCACCTGCAGGTCTACGCCGATCTGCGGTGCCGCCAGCCCTGCGCCATTCGCAGCACGCATCGTCTCCCACAAATCACGCACCAGCAAATGCAGTGCATTCGTATCAAATTCAGTGACCTCTTTCGCCGTGCGAAGCAAACGAGGGTCTCCCATTTTGAGAATGGTATGTATGGTCATGGTGAAAGAATCTTCTGAAACGGCCAATGAAGAAGACCGGGAAACCTGGCGGTGTGTACGGCGAGAGCAGCAACTCGCATGAGCGAATTTTGCTTGGGGCGCCTGGCCAATCGACTCAACGCAAAGACATGCGATTGCCCGAAACCTGAAACCCAACGATGGGCGCCACAGGATCACCGAACGAAACGCCCAAAGAGATATCACCCGTGCCATGGAGAATGCAGGCGTCCCGCCGCAAACGCACCGGAGACTCGCTGCCTTCAAAACGGATCCATGTGCCAAAACTGCTCAGATCGGTCAATAGAAAGCCACTGTTGCGCCAATCAATGCGGGCATGAAGCCGCGACACCCTGGGATCATTGATGCATAGCTGAGCATGTGTCGCTCGGCCGATATGGATGGGAGCTTCATTGGACGTGAAGGTGACATCCCCTCCATGCCAGTTAAATTGAATGGCGCCCAAAATGGAATCCATCGCTGCAAACTGACTTGCAAGCCCTGATTGCACCGTAAGGGATTCATTTTCCTGGTCTTGCCGCCACTCGGCTTGATACAGCACCAGCGGCTCACCTTTACCGCGAATCTCCATGGCACCAAGTTTTCTAAACCATACGGCAGGCGCATCGCCCGCCAGCAGAACCAAGGTTTCTGTCGCCCAAATTTCCCCTGGCCCAGAGCGCTCGCAAAGCCGCGCCGCCACATTGACAGCATCACCGTAGCAATCACCGTCCACTTCCACAATATCGCCCGTAGCCATTCCTACGCGGATATCCATGCGAATGGGATGTGGCCATCGAGCTTGCCGCTGCTCATGCGTCCGCAGCATCGCAGAACTTGCAGCTGTGGCACTCGCTGCATCTCCGAAAACCCCCAGCACTCCATCACCCAGCTTTTTGACGACGCGACCAGCGTGGCTGTGGATGCAAGTGCCAATCCAATCAGTCAGTTGAGCAACCGCTTCCGCTGCACGCTCATTGCCCAACGATTCGTACAACGCTACGCTGCCAGAAATGTCAGCAAAGATGACCGTCGCAAGAACAGTCATGATTTTTCAGGCTCAAAATAAATCATGACTTACAGTTTAATACAGCAACGCGATTTCATGCCAAAAATTTAACTCTGCTCAGCAAAGCACTCAAATTTCCGATTTAAATATTATTTCAACAATAATTAATTTGAAATTTTGCAAACTCTTTAAAATAATCAATGAGTATGCAAGTGCCCCCAATATAAAAGAGCATCCCTTTTTTCTACCGACAGCGAAACTTTGGCCCCGACCGGCAAAACCACTTTGGTTGGCACGTGCCCAAAAGGCAGATTTGTCAACACAGGAATATTTACCTTCGACCGAACCCAATCAACAACGGATTGAAAATTAAACCCCTTGTCGTGCGGAGCTAGCCTGTAATCAGTGAACTGACCCAACACAATAGCTTTTTGCTTTGCCAAAATTCCAGCATACAAGAGCTGCGTCAACATTCGCTCAATCTTGTAAGGGTGCTCTCCAACATCCTCCAAAAAGAGAATTCCCCCTTCAATCCGAGGCATATAAGGAGTTCCAATCAATCCCACTAATACAGCAAGATTCCCACCCCAAAGAACGGCATCTTTTATATAAATCTCTTGATCCGCAAATTGATTCTCTACATCTTTTTTGCGATACGGCAAACGCCAACCTGCGCCCTCTCCATGACCTGTCATCAAATCATCGAAGCAAGCCTCCATTATATCGTCAGGTACACCTTCCACACCAAAATCCGTAATCAAAGCTGGACCAGCCCAAGTGATAGATTCCGTTTTGGCGAGGACCGCATTTTGAAACGCAGTGAAATCACTTATACCTACGAATTTTGTGCCTGATGCAATAGCAGCGCCCACTTTTTTGTAGTCGATATCCGCCAGCAGTCTTGTAAAGCCATAGGCACCACGCGTAATCAGTGCCACATCGGCGCCACTAGCGGCAGCACGATGAATCGCAGCCAAACGGGTTTGATCATCACCAGCAAAACGCGTGTGAACTGCACGGGCATCGATATCCACCTCGACTTGGTAGCCCAAAGCCTCCAGACGGGACAAACCACGTTTGAAAGCAGCCTTATCACGGATTGTGCCAGCCGGGGAATAAATGTAGATATGATTAGCCCCCGCGTGACAAAGGCTGCAACTATTTTCGCTATTTAATTGGGACATCACACCCTGGAAAAACACCAGCTCCTAGACAACGATTAAAGTGCGCAAGCACAGCAAAAGCAGCACACATCAAACAAGAACATCAAAATATCATCAACTATTTTTAAAGCCTAGATTTTTTCTCTTTTTAATTCCAGCAACAAACGAGAAAACTCACGCACACCAGCTTTATAGCCTTTATCTGGAAAAGGTGCTTGCATCGCATCATCGAACGCAGCAACAGACAAACGACTCCGCCCCTCAGGAAGCACCAAAAAGTTGCATATCAACGGAGATATGCCTTCACACAGACTCATCAACAATCCTGAATGCCAACCCTCAAGCACAACATTGATTGACTTCAAACCCAGCCTGTCAACAAAATCCCTCAAAATAAGACGATGCTGGTGCAACTGATGAAATTTTTCTCTTTTTGGTTTGTCGCTCTTTCCAAAGCCAATCATATCGATAAGAACGACTCTTTCCGACTCCGGCATAGAATTCAAGAAATTCTGAAAAACAAAACTCCAGCTTGAAGGGCCATGCAAGCATAGCCATGCAGATTTATTTTCTTCAGGCCCCGAGTCCACGTAATGCATACGCAAACCGTCCAAGCTAGGTAAATCGCTTATGTAGGAGGATTGATGACTGAAATCAGGGACAGCGACAAACGCATGCTCGGGGGTTCTGAGTGCATCGTCACGCAAAGGAAATTTTTTATTCTTTTTACTCTGAAAGCGCCGATTCAAAAAAAAATCACCCAATACCGCAGCGCACTCCCTGGCAAGTACTCCACTAGAAACACTAGTGTGGTGGTTTAGTTGATGACTTTCGAGCAAATTCACAACGGATCCCACGGCCCCAGTTTTGGGCTCGGCAGCTCCAAAGACAAGCCTTCCCAAGCGAGCGTTCAGGATAGCACCACAACACATTGCACAGGGCTCTAACGTGACATAGAGGGTGCACTCAGTGAGCCGGTAATTCCCTAAAACCAATGCTCCCGCACGTAGCGCATTAATTTCTGCATGTCCAGCGGGGTCGGAGCACCCGACAGTGGTGTTGCGACCAGTTGATAGCAGCAGGTTATCTTTGACCAATACCGCACCAACAGGCACCTCCCCCAATTCCGCTGCAGCCTTGGCCTCAGCCAAGGCCAACTTCATCCAATGCTCATCGGTTAGGCGTTGCCCATCCATAGACTGCATATCCGAGGAGTGATGAGTGTGGGATTACGTGAATGTGAATATCAAAGGCCCATAAGACAAACCCCCCCACTCCATAGGGAGAGGGGGGGTATGCGGGCTGTAAGAGCCTGACGATGACCTACTTTCACACGGGAACCCGCACTATCATCGGCGCAAAGTCGTTTCACTGTCCTGTTCGGGATGGG
>FWPV01000904.1_pt1 | contig 88187 bp, 82 predicted proteins | sample 2228371 | NCBI WGS metagenome assembly FWPV01 (sample SAMEA103939776, study PRJEB20133) | metagenome
CATTTTAAAAAACCTTTTACAAACCCGCATGGTAGCGAAGTTTCCTGAGCTTTTTAGCCTCCCGTTTTTTTCATTACGCCTAAAAATCGAAGAAAAATTTGATTTGTTTGGGCTCAAAACGGGCACAAATGAAAAAGAAGTAATAGGGAAAGCCCATAAAATAGGCTAAAAACCGTGGTACCAGTGGGCGGACTCGAACCGCCACGCATCGCTGCACCGGATTTTGAATCCGGCGTGTCTACCATTTCACCACACTGGCATGTGCTTGAAGAGGTGAAATTATATGCGGTATTTGCTTAAAAGATTGTAAAAGAAGACTTTCTAATCCTCCTACTGCATATTGCCGATATAGTAATACATGGAACTCTATTTGCTTTGTTCTAAGGACTTGCACAAAAGGATTTGACGTGAGGGTAACATCAACATCGTATTACAACAGTATCTACGGCGATAACAACAAGCTAAATAAACAGCTTTTTGACGTCAGTAAACAGATCTCGTCGGGTCAAAAGATCGAATACGTGCATGAAGCACCCGGTACTTTTATCGATACCTTACGCCTTGATTCTGAAATTGTTACCCTCGAACAGACAAAAAGCAGCGCTCTTAATGCCTATAAATTTAGCACGCAAACGGATACCACGGTCGGAGAAATCGTTCAAACCATCGAATCATTGAAAGTAAAACTCGTCAATGCCGCAAGCGATGTCAACTCCGAAAGTAGCCTTTTCGCATTGGCAAAAGAGATGCGAGGGCTGGAAAATCATCTAAAAACCCTCGCTAATACTTCTATTAACGGACAATATATTTTTTCAGGAACGGCAACCGCCAATAAACCCATTGATGAGTTCGGAAACTATCAGGGTAATGATAATGATATGTATTCGTTTTTAGGTTCTGGGATCAGGCAAAAATACAACATCACGGGCAGCGATCTGTTTTTAGGCGAAGAGGGAAATATCAATCGAAAAGTAACGACCAATGTCGAAAATTTCAACCTCTCAAAAATGTATCCGCATGATCTTTTAAATGCTTCTATCTCAAGCGACAAAACCGACAAAGTCTATATAACAACAACCGATACAATTCGCGATCTGATGGGAGACACCAATACGGACACGAGCGATACACCGGGCAAAACAGCTCATTTTTATATACAAGGCGCGCGCAGCAACGGAGATACCTTCAAACAAAAAATCGATATTTCAATGACGGCTACGGTAGATGATCTATTAACCCAAATCAGTAATGCCTATGGTGTGGATCAAGTTGATGTCACGCTTAACTCACGGGGTCAAATCGAAATAGCCGATAAGAAAAACGGCTCCAGCAAGCTTGATTTTCATATCGTGGGTGCAGTTGATTTCGGGATTGACGGAGTAGATGATGCCGATGTTGTCAACCTAAATGCGTTGCAAAATAGCACAGAGACAACCGATATCAAAGAGATCATTGCCGGTACAAAAGAGCTTTATATCAAAGAATTCAATAAGAGTGGTTTGATCTCCAGTGATCCGACAATCACCATTCAAGGGCTTAATTACGACCAGTTTTATTTTGACAAACAAGGGGCTACACTCTCTTCCAATGTTCCCCAAATTGTCCGTGATACAAACGAATATGCCACCGCAAAAACGAAACTCGTCGATGTATCAGGGATGAACAGTCTCAATGGACGGTTCATGGCACTCAAAGGTATCGATGTTAATGGTGGAACATACGATATTACGATCACACTCAATAGTCCCGCTTCCACATTTACCGATAATCTTACCGGTAATACGTATAATATCTATGGGACCGCGTTTAATGATTTAGATGCCGACGGTGTCAAAGAAGTAAACGAAGGAGTTCCATCAAAAGCAGATGAAATCACCTATCAACAGCTTATGGACGTGGTTAATATGGCGGTTACCGGTACGCTTCCTACCGTCGCCAATCCGCTTAATGATCCGATCGACTATGACAATGCCGTCAATGATGCCAATGTACGTGGACGTGTATCATTGTCAGCGGATGGAAAACTTCGTTTTGATGATTTACTCCACACTACCACACGTGCGACACTCTCTTTGTCCGATACGACGACCAATAGTTTTGTGCCGCTGGTTACAACCGGTAATGCGTTAAGTTTCCAAAGCAATAATGCCCTGACGATCCGTGACCCGAAAAAAAATCTTTTTTCGGACATTGATGCGATTATCACTTCTGTTGAACTCGGCAAGAAGTTTTCAGATGGGTCAACAGCAACCCACCAGCGTAATCTCGGAGTACAAAACGGTATTCAAATTTTAGACGATCTTATGGATCACGTAAGTCGTCTCCAAGCGGAAGCGGGATCGTATTCCAAAGTACTCGATACCACCGTTACCCGCTCGGACATGCTGATCATCAGTACTAAGACACTACGTTCCGAAGTGATCGATACCGATATTGCCGAAGCAACTCTACGAGTGCAACAGCTGAGTTTAAATTATCAAGCCCTCCTCTCCAACATCGCCAAAGTATCTCAACTCTCCTTGGTAAATTATCTATAGCAAAATGCAATAAAAGGGTTCTGTATCCCCTTTTTTGCTATAATCTATACTATTTTTTGATCAAGGATTTCCCATATTACGCGATACACTTTTTATTGCCGGTTTTGGCATATTATTTTATCTAGGGATTTCAACTATAATCGGAGATGCCTCGATCATCGGGACACTCGGGGCGCTATTTGCTCAATCCAATCTTTATATATTTGGCTACGTTGCTTATGTCTATCTCTTTGTATTAGCGATTCCTCTTTATTATTATTATAAAATCAAAGGGGATATTCCGCATCATCTCGAACTCGTAGGTACATTCTCTCTTCTCATTTTTTCCCTCCTTTATTTCCAATCCATGGTCATTACCGATCAGTATCGCGGGGCATTCGCTGCTGCTATTACCGATTTTTTAGCCATCTATATAGGTACATTCGGAATATGGACGCTTTGGCTGATGATGGTGGCGGTTTCGATCGTGCTCGTTATGGAACAAACTTTATCCGATCTTGCACGCCCACTCAAAGCGTACATGGAAAAACCTCTCAATTCAGAGCCATTACCGACATTAGAACCTGAACTTTCTTACTGTGATTTGTCACTTGATGTTCCTGCCCACGATTTCAACCTTCCAAAAGACTCTGCGGTTTCTATTACTAACGAATCATTTGATTCTGTTGCTGCATCTCCTCTTCCCGAAATTTTTGAAACCCCTTCTCTTGTGAGTGAAGAAAATACAGTCGTAACCCCACCTCCTAGTATCGAGACCAAGGTAGAACAACCTGTTAAAGAATCAACGATTCTATCTATGGCTAAAAAAGTCAAAGAAAACAAGCAACATGCGTTAATTGTAGAAGAACTTGAAGAAAATAAAATTTTATTGGAGCAAATTGATAAAGGTGAAAGTGAAAAGCCTAAAAACTTTAAACTCCCACCCGTTGAATTTTTACAATATCCGCCTAAAAAGCAAAATGTTGTGGATGAAACGGAACTCGATGATAAAATTCGAGATTTGATTGAAAAGCTGGCCCATTTCAATATTGACGGAGATGTGGTTCGTACCTATGCCGGACCTGTCGTTTCTACCTTCGAATTTAAACCGGCTGCCAATATCAAGGTATCCAAGATATTGGGATTACAAGATGATCTGGCGATGGCATTACGTGCCCAAACCATCCGTATTCAGGCTCCGATTCCTGGGAAAGACGTTGTCGGTATCGAAATACCGAATAAGACAGTCGAAACCATCTATTTGCGAGAGATTATTGAAAGCCCCCTATTCCAAGAAGCCTCTTCGCCTTTAACGCTTGTACTTGGTAAAGACATTGTTGGTAAACCGTTCATCACCGATCTCAAAAAGCTCCCCCATTTACTTATTGCCGGAACTACCGGAAGCGGAAAAAGCGTCGGTATCAATGCCATGATTTTGAGCCTTCTCTATCGTAATTCGCCCGATCAGCTACGACTACTGATGATCGATCCGAAAATGTTGGAATTTTCGATTTATAATGAGATTCCTCATTTACTTACTCCTGTCATTACAAAGCCTAAAGAAGCGATCTCCGCACTCAACAACATGGTATATGAGATGGAACGGCGTTATCAGATGATGAGTGAAACCCGTACTAAAAATATTGAAAACTATAACGAAAAAATGAAAGCGGAAGGGGGAGAACAGCTCCCTTACATCGTTGTGATTATCGATGAGCTTGCCGATCTAATGATGACAAGCGGAAAAGATGTTGAGTACTCCATTGCACGCTTGGCTCAAATGGCGCGTGCCAGTGGGATACATTTGATTGTTGCAACACAGCGCCCGAGTGTAGATGTAGTCACGGGGCTTATCAAAGCCAATCTACCTTCACGGATCAGCTATAAAGTCGGACAAAAAATCGACAGTAAAATCATTCTTGACGGGATGGGTGCCGAGTCACTTTTAGGACGAGGGGATATGCTCTTTACCCCTCCTGGGATGAGCGGTTTGGTACGGCTTCATGCACCATGGAGTAGTGAGGGTGAGATCGAAAAGATCGTTGATTTTATCAAAGCGCAACGTGAACCTGAATACGATCGTAAATTCTTGCGGGATAAAGAAGAGATTCTAAGAGACGGATCAGCGCCCCTAAACGACAAAGTATTGGATGAACTCTACGAAGAGGCTAAAAATATTGTCCTTACGGAACAAAAAACCTCTATCAGCTATTTGCAACGCCGACTGCAAATCGGATATAACCGCTCGGCAACCATAATCGAACAACTGGAACAAAACGGTATTCTATCCGCTCCAAATGCTAAAGGAAATCGAGAAATTATGATTGAATAAGCATTATTGTTTCATTAATACACACTTTTAGCAATTCTACTCCTTTTTTATGTTTATTTTCGTAACACATATAAAATTCCCTTCCATACTTCTGTTATAATCCTCTAAATTTTTTTAACAGGAGTCACCATGGCTTTTATGGACGAATACAAAGCTCACGTTGCCGAGCGTGCCGCACAAGGAATCCCTCCGCTTCCTCTTACCAAAGAGCAAGTAACTGCATTGATCGAATTGATCAAAGCTGAAAAAAGCAAAAACAGCGAGCTTGTTGAAATGCTTGCTGAGCGCGTCAATCCGGGAGTTGATGATGGTGCACATGTCAAAGCTGCGTTTTTACATCAAATCGTCCAAGGTCAAGAAAAAGCATTTCTAGCTGATTCTAGTGACGTTAACAGCGTTGATCATAAACTTGCTGCCATTAAAATTCTTGGAAAAATGGTGGGTGGATACAATGTAAAACCACTTATCGATGCGCTTTCAATTGATGGATTGGCTCAAGATGCGGCTAACCAACTTAAGCATACCCTTCTTGTCTATGATGCGTTCAATGATATCGTTGAACTTTCTAAAACAAACAAATACGCAAAAGAAGTTCTTCAATCATGGGCAGATGCAGAATGGTTTACCAGCAAAAAACCGCTTGCTGAAAAATTCAGCGTAGTTGTATTCAAATTCCCGGGTGAAACCAATACCGATGACCTTTCTCCGGCAAGTGCGGCGTTTACTCGTTCTGACATTCCACTTCACGCGACTACAATGCTTGCTGCTAAAATGCCGGAAGGTATCGCGAAAATCGCTGAACTAAAACAAAAAGGGATGCAAATCGCTTACGTTGGTGACGTTGTAGGTACGGGTTCAAGCCGTAAATCCGCAGCGAATTCTGTTCAATGGCACATGGGTGAAGATATCCCGGGTGTTCCGAATAAACGTACTGGTGGTGTTGTCATCGGTAGTATCATCGCTCCGATCTTCTTCGCAACATGTGAAGATTCTGGTGCACTTCCAATCGAAGCGGATGTGACTCAAATGGAAACCGGTGATGTTCTTGACATCGATACCAAAGCGGGAACCATCACTAAAAACGGTACCCAAATCGCTACCTTCAGCCTTCGTCCGAATACCATCGAAGACGAAGTACGTGCAGGTGGACGTATTCCGTTGATTATTGGACGCGGTTTGACGGCTAAAGCGCGTACAGCACTTGGTCTTCCAGCTACAACGATCTTCTCTCAACCAATTCAACCGGCTGATACGGGCAAAGGGTACACCCTTGCACAAAAAATGGTGGGTAAAGCATGCGGCATGGAAGGTGTGCGTCCTGGAATGTATTGTGAGCCGCATACAGCGACTGTCGGTAGCCAAGATACAACCGGTCCTATGACACGTGATGAGATCAAAGAGCTTTCTGCTCTTGGTTTCTCAGCTGATTTCGTTATTCAGTCTTTCTGTCATACCGCAGCATACCCTAAACCATCGGATGTCACGCTTCACGCTACGCTTCCGTCATTCATCTCGACTCGTGGCGGTGTGTCGCTCCGTACGGGTGATGGTGTTATCCACAGCTGGTTGAACCGTATGGTGTTGCCAGATACCGTAGGAACCGGTGGTGATTCACATACTCGTTTCCCAATCGGTATCTCTTTCCCTGCCGGTTCCGGTCTTGTTGCATTCGCAGCGGTTACAGGATCTATGCCACTTGAAATGCCTGAGTCTGTTCTCGTACGTTTCAAAGGCGACATGCAACCGGGTATCACATTGCGTGACCTTGTTAATGCAATCCCTTATTATGCCATCAAAGAAGGTCTATTGACGGTAGAGAAAAAAGGGAAGAAAAACATCTTCAATGGACGTATTTTGGAAATCGAAGGGCTTCCGAATATGAAAGTTGAACAAGCGTTCGAACTCTCCGATGCATCTGCAGAACGTTCAGCTGCTGCTTGTACTGTTCGTTTGAACAAAGAACCGGTTATCGAGTACCTAAAATCTAACGTAACGCTTATCGAAGCGATGATTGAAGACGGGTATGAAGATGCTCGTACATTGGCTCGTCGTGCTGAGAAAATGAAAGAGTGGTTAGCAAATCCGACATTGATGGAGCCGGATGCGGATGCAGAATACGCCGCGATCATCGAAATCGATCTTAACGAAATCAAAGAGCCGATCTTGGCATGTCCAAATGACCCGGATAACGTTAAACTTCTTTCTGAAGTATCTGGTGAGACGATTCATGAAGTATTCCTTGGAAGCTGTATGACCAATATTGGTCACTACCGTGCGGCGGGTGAAGTAATGCGTGGAGAAGGCAAAATCTCTGTTGAGAAATTCTGGATCGTACCACCGACCCGTATGGATGAGCAGCAATTGATCAACGAAGGGTACTACGATGTCTATAAAGATGTTGCTGCATCCACTGAAGTCCCGGGATGTTCACTCTGTATGGGTAACCAAGCATCAAGCCGTGAGGGTTCAACCGTATTCTCAACATCAACTCGTAACTTTGATAACCGTTTAGGTAAAGGAACCCAAGTGTATCTCGGTTCTGCAGAGTTAGCTTCTGTGTGTGCCAAACTTGGACGTATTCCAACAGTAACTGAATACATGAGCATCGTTCCTGAAAAACTTGCCGGTAAAGCGGATAATGTTTATAAATATTTGAACTTCAATGAAATCACAAACTATCACCTCGAAGCACGTGATGTTGCGGAACAAAAATACGGTGTAACTGTAAAACCTGTATAATTTTCTCTCCTCCCCTCTTCGGGGATCTTCTATGCTATAATGTGTGATCTATTCACAAAGTTTTTTTAATGTCCTCCTTTACAACCTTACCGCTAAAACCTGCTCTTTTACAATCGCTTGAACGTCTAAATTTTACGGCAATGACACCGATTCAATCCTCTTCTATCCCACTTGCTCTACAAGGAAAAGATATCATCGCGCAAGCATCCACCGGAAGTGGAAAAACACTCTCCTTTTCACTTGCACTATTAAATAATATCAATGTTAAATCATTTTCTCCCCAAGGAATAATTCTTTGCCCTACCCGCGAATTGGCCGAACAAGTTGCCAAAGTGGTGCGATCTCTGGCATCCGGTATCGGTAACGTCAAAGTTTTAACCCTATGCGGCGGTGTAGCAACACGAGGGCAAACCCATTCATTGACGCATGGTGCACACATTATTATAGGTACACCTGGACGAGTTCTAAAACACCTTCAACTGAGGAATCTAAGCGCGGATACCATACAAGTCGCCATACTGGATGAAGCAGATCAAATGATTGATATGGGATTTATAGAAGATATCGTTTCCATTCTTAATTATCTTCCTAAAACTCGGCAAACGCTCTTGTTTTCAGCCACGTTTCCCGATGAAATCGAAACCATTGCCAAGGATATCATGAATCGACCCGAGCGTCTTTTCACTCAAGAGCTACTGGTTAAACCAAAAATAGAAGAAATCGCCTATCGATGTACGCATAAACTCGAATCAATTACCAAAATCATGCATCTGCATCATATTACCAATACTATTATCTTTTGCAATACCAAAGCCGACGCATCCGATCTATGCGATCAGTTAAATACCATGGGTATCCACGCCCTCACCCTTCATGGCGATATGGAGCAATTCGATCGTAACGAAGCCATCATCCAATTTCGAAATAACAGCGCTTCTATCCTTGTCGCCACCGATATTGCAGGTCGTGGAATCGATATAGACGATTTGGATGCCATCATAAATTATGAGGTACCTATTCAAAATGAACGTTACACCCACCGTATCGGCAGAACAGCGCGTGCCGGTAAAAGCGGAGTTGCCATTACCTTGGTTGCACCCCATCAAGAAGATCGCTTTAGAGAACTAAATCGCCCGATCTCTCTAAGTACCCTGCCCGACACAGATGATTTTTTCAAAATAACCACACCCATGCGAACGCTCTGTTTTGATGCGGGAAGAAAAGAGAAACTTCGTGCCGGCGATATTGTGGGAGCATTGATTCATGAATGCGGATTAACGAGCGAAACAATCGGAAAAATTGATCAACTTGATCATCTAAGCTACGTTGCCATCCCGCGTGATCAATCAGAGATTATTTACAAAAAAATTCTGAACCGTCCCATCAAAGGAAAACAATTTCGAAAATGGATTCTCGATTAAAATTCGTTTTTTTGCTCTTCAAAATAACGTTGCAAAATCTTTTTCCCCATCTCGACACCCGGCTGATCGTAGGTATTAATCTCCAATAAAGCACCGCTTAACGAAGTCAGAAGTTCATAGTAAATGACCATTTCACCGACACTTTGCGCATTGATACAATGCCATAGAATTTCATCAACGCTAACTTCGCTGTTAATGACACTCTCCATGGTTGCCATGCATTGGGCATTGATCAGATCATTAAACGAGTGGCCATTAATAAAATCTGCTTTATCAAGGTATTTTAAACGAAGATCAGGAATCATTAACTGCTCTTCAGAACGCTCGATATGCATGAACGTAACCGTTTTATTGAGCGGTCCTTGAACAATCAACTGTAAAAACGAGTGCTGATCCACTGAGCCGATCAACGCAATCGGTGTTAAACCCACCCTCTCTCCTCGACGATTACGTTTACCTAATGATTCACCCCAAATTTGCACCATCCATTTTCCAAATTCCTCAAACGTATCCGAATACGCAAACAAAACATTCATCGGATATTGATGGGCATGTTCCACATAGTATGCCGCTTTTTCAATCAAATGTTCTTCTTGGCGGTTCCAAAACCGATCCAGAAATGACTGAGCTCCTTGTAAAAGCGTCATCGTATCAAAACCGGCCAACGTCAGCGGAACAATACCGACGGCACTTAACACAGAAAACCGTCCCCCTACATTATCCGGAATGACAAAACGGCGAAGAGAGTTTTCATCTGCGAATTGGGAAAGAACCGATCTATCATCACTGATTACCATCACTTGATCGGAACCGTTTAACTCCAAATCAAACGTCACGATCACCCGTTTAAAAATAGAAAGCGTTTCCACCGTACCGCCCGATTTGGAAATGACGATAAAAAGGGTATGACGTTTGTCTATTTTAGAAATAGATTGATTGACGCTAATGGGATCGGAATTTTCAAGATAGATGATTTTTTTGCCATTTGGGGTGCTGGGGCGCAAAAGACGCTCTATCGCCTTGATCCCTAAAGAAGAACCGCCTATGCCGATAATGGCAATCGTATTGTATTTTTTATCGATATCGGTTCGAAGCGCATTCGCCTCATGCACTAAATGTTGTGAGGTTAAAGGAAGAGAATAGTATCCGATTTCCCCATTTTGAGCTTCATATTTTAATGCTTCAAACCCTTTTTCAAGCGTAAAAGGGTCTAAACCTTTTGTCTCGAAATGGTTCGTATATCGGATCATTTATGATTGCCGACAAGTACCGTCATATCCACGAGGCGACTGCTGTATCCCCACTCATTATCATACCAAGCCAAAACTTTGACCGTTTTCCCATCCACAACACTCGTCATATCGGGGACATAAGTCGAGCTGTAGGTAGATCCGATGAAATCAGACGAGACACGTTTGTCATTATCGATTTCAATCAATCCCGTAAATGCCCCTTTTGACGCTTTTTCAAATGCAGCATGCACATCTTCTTTCGTTACTTCGCTGCGAAGGTTGAGCGTCAAATCGACAACGGATACATCCGGAGTCGGTACACGCATCGCATAACCGTTTAGTTTCCCCAACAAATGTGGCATGACTTTACCGATCGCTTTCGCCGCACCGGTCGAAGTCGGAATCATATTGAGTGCTGCGGCTCGTGCACGACGTGGGTCTTTAGAGTGCTTTACATCTAAAATATTCTGATCATTCGTATAAGAGTGGATTGTGGTCATCAAGCCGTTCTCAATCCCAAATGCATCGTCAAGTACTTTCGTAATCGGGCCAAGACAGTTGGTCGTACAGCTGGCATTGGAGATAATCGCTTCGCCTTTGTACTGATCAGAGTTAACGCCGATGACATACGTCGGAGAATCATCTTTAGCCGGAGCCGACATGACCACTTTTCGAACACCGTTTTTTAGATGTTTTTGGCAGCTCTCTTGATCGAGAAACTTACCGGTACATTCAATTACCACTTCAGCGCCGATACTGCCAAAATCAACATTGTCGATATTGCGATCGCTGAACATACGCACTTTTTTACCGCCGATTTCAATGGTATTTTCATCAATCACTTTGGCATCAATGCCTTTATGGACGCTGTCAAACTTAAGTAAATATTCGAGCATTTCGGGCTTGGAGGTGGTATTTAACGCCACAAGCTCAATATCACTGCGTTTTGCGATAATTTTAGCTACGATGATCCCGATTCTTCCTGTGCCATTGATCGCCACTTTGAGTGCCATAAAAGACTCCTGATTACAATAATAAAATAGTAGTTTATTTTAACAAAAATAACTTAAAAGAGAAAAGAAAAAAAGAAGAAACCCCTGATTTCAGGGATTTAGTAGCTGTATGTTACGGTTACAGGTATTTGCTTCATCGGTTGATCACTCTCAACGACGATCTCTTTGCCTTTCAGTTTGGCAACATTTTTATAACCACTGATGACTTGACGACTTTGAATCGTTTGCGTCACTTCGCATTTACGGACGATTTTATAGGTTTCACCGCTCGGTGTGCTGTAAGCACTTCCTACTTTTTGTCCTGCGATCGTCCCAAGTACCGCACCACCGACGGTAGCTGCCGTTTTACCTCTGCCTCCACCGACTTGGTGTCCTAATACCCCACCCAGTGCTCCACCGGCAACCGCACCGATAATATCACCGTGCTCTCCGATCCCGCCTCCAACTTTTTCTTTGACATCACTGCATTTTTCAACCGGTATTTCCTCATTAATTGTCGCTGTAATCGGGGATGATTTGCTTACATTGATGTATTCCACCATCGAAAAACTTTCACCGTAAAGAGCGCTTCCACCGACCAAAAGTGAAGCGACGATATAAGACATAGTGTGTTTGAACATACTTGATCCTTAGTATTAAAATGGGAGTATTGTATCCCTAAATTGTTAATCTATTGTGAATATTAGGCGGTTGGATCAATTAATCGGTTGATTTTTTCGTATAGATCCAGGATTTCACCTTTTTTTTCAAAAAAACTGTTTTTGTTGGCAATAAGATGCGTGGTCGATTCCATAATGGTTTCGACCACTTCAAGACCGTTTTGCTTCATCGTACTTCCGGTCTCAACCACATCGACGATCATGTCGGCAAGTCCCACCAGCGGAGCCAGTTCGATCGATCCATAGAGTTTAATGATATCGGCTGCTACCGCACGCTCGGCAAAATAGCGTTTGGTAATGTTGACCATTTTCGTTGCCACTTTAATCTCGCTTTTGGTAAGATCGAGTTTCTCTCCGGCACGCATACCGATGGCAATACGGCATTTGCCTTTTTGCAAATCCAGCAAGCGGATAACATCAAGTCCCTGCTCTTCGAGCGTGTCCAATCCGACTACACCGATATCAGCGGCTTGGTGGTACACATAGGTGGCAACATCTTGATTGCGTACCAATAAAAATTTAAAATTTTCAGTTTCTAAAATCAGTTTACGGTCATCAAATTTAAATCCGGTTCCAAATATGGTCTCAAAAATCTCGAGCGTCTCCTCCGCGATTCGTCCTTTGGGTAGTGCTACACTTAACATCCGTTGCCTTTTTCGATTATCTTTTTCATCCCTTTGAAGATCAAATGTTCATCCACAATCGCTTCATCCAGCCAGCGAGCAAACAGCCGCGCATCTCCCCCCGTCAGATACAGAGGAGTGCTTAACGCGCGAATAGAGTGGATCAAAGGGGAAAAATATCCGAGCGTAATCGCATCGGGGGTATTTTTCGCCATTATAGTCAAATCTACCTCAAAGTTAAAAGGGATATCCAAAGCTGGCGATAACCTCGCGTATGCCTCTTGCGCACTTCGAATCCCTAAAGCAATATACCCTCCTTGATATGCCCCTTTTTTCATAATATCGACCGTCACAGCACTCCCCGCATCCATGACAACCCCCTCTTCGATCGCTTCACATACCACAATACGGTCAACTCCCATCGTAGGGTAATACGCCGATCGATCGATCCATGGTTCGATATTGATCCATTGAGGTAAGGTTTTTATACGCTCCATAAAAGCGTGGTTAACGCTGATATAATAAACCTTTTCATTATAACTGAGAGGATCGAATTCCTCCAAACGGTATTTGGTGGATGTACCGTCTCGAAAAAAATCAACAGATGTGTTACCGATATCGCATAAAATCATATCACCCCTTTTGCCATCGGATGGCAGCTTCGAACTGTCTCTTGAAGATTATGTTTTTGAATATGGGTATAGATTTGCGTGGTAAGAAGTGAAGCGTGTCCTAGAAGCTCTTGAACAACTCTTAAATCCGCACCGCCTAAAATAAGTCCTGTCGCATACGAATGGCGAAGAGTATGTGGAGAGGTATTGAGATAGGTTTGGGTGATTTTGAATGCCGAAATGCGGCTAAGAGGAGTTCCGCGATAATTCTTCCAAAGAAAAGCCCCTTTGAACGGGTGAGTCTGTTGATATCTCCTAAGAGCCCGGAGCGCTTCCGCCGCGATCGGAACATAACGCTCTTTTTCCCCTTTACCATGACGCACACGAAGCCATTCACCCTCAATATCCTCTTCCTGTACCGATAAACATTCGCTGATGCGCGTTCCCGTGGCATACAGAAATAAAATGAGGGCGTAATCTCTCATCCCGATCCATGTACTTTGATCGATCACTTTTAGCCCGCGCTCAATCGCTTCATACGAAAGGTAGTGAGGAAGTGTCTTAGGAACTTTTGAAAGAGAAAATTTTGAGAGAGTGGATTCAAATCGTTGTTTGTGACAAAAATCCAAAAATGAATTGATAACGGAAAGTTTTCGGTTAAGCGTCCGTTTGTTCTGAATTGACGATAAAAGGCTAAAAATATCGCTCGATTCCATCGCGATTAATCCCGAAGGAAAATCTTTTTCAATCTCTCTGAGATCCGATGCATACGCTTGAAGCGTTTTTGAGCTTAGCGCACGGACAACCGTCATGTATTCTAAAAACGCTTCTACCTCTTTTGACATTATCGAATAGTGATATACCGATCGTCAAAGTAAAATTTACCCTCACCCACAAACACATCATCTTGTTTCATATCGATATCATAAATATCGTAGGCCAACAGGTTTTTGGTAAAGGCGATCATATACCCTTGACGTTCCAAAACATATACCCGATCATTTTCAACACTAATACCGACAAAATGGGCAAACGGAAACTTCTTTTTCCCTTTAAATTGCAAGGTAGGACTAAGCGCGATCACTTCCCCTTGTTTCGTGGTCAGCCAAATCCCCTCGGAAGTGTACGCGATATTACGAATATCGTATTTTTCACGCGACTCTTTTTGCGACAGTGCAAGAATGGTACTCCCCGTCGCCGCAACCAAATTATTTTCGATCACATTGAGGTAGGAAACATTATTAAAATACTCATCCGAACTGATCACCACCGAGCGCACCACCTGCTTGGTTTCGCTGTTTACGATCACTACTTTACCGTCAAGTCCGAGAAAAAGGACAAGTTCTTTCAAAAAATAAGGGTTTGCAATACGCGCATCTACGGCGGTAGCAGGATTAGAGCTCTCTTTAAAAATCACTTTTTTAGCGTCTAGCGAATAAAGTTCCATCTCATTATTGGTAAACAAAATAGCGACAAGATCCCCTTCAACACTTGCCGCCGCTACCATCCGTTTAAGCTCAATAGCCACTTTTTCACCATTCATCTCTTCGGAGAGAAGCTCCAGTGTGTAATCCTTCTTTTGGGTTATGACCCATCCACCGCTCACATTAATCAAACGATTTTCTTCCGGAACGATGACTTTCTTTTCCCCTTTTTTGGTCAAGACACGGCCGTTATCGAGAATCGCTCCCCCTTGTGAAAGCTGTGCGATTGAACCGCTTAAGTAACCGGCATTTCGCCACTCCCCTTTGACCGATTCAGGTTTAAAAACCTCTTTACTCGAACAGCCGTTCAACATGATCAATCCCAGAACCGATGCAAAAAATAGAATAATTCTCATTATTTAACCCCGTAATGGCTAAGCGCTTGCGCAACCGGAAATAGGGATGATTCTTCTTTAATAAAAGCCAGTTTTTCTCCCGCTGTTTTCACATCACCTTGTTGAATATTTTCAACCGCCAAGACCATCAGTGCCATCTCTTGGAACAGAGCACCTTGACGTTTCGTATAGGCATTGAGTTCCGCTGTATTATTAGTTAAAAGCGCATGTTCATACGCTGCCATATCCGCAACTTCAGGATTTGAAGATAACTTTAGTGTGCTCAGTTGTTTCGCATTTCCCTCTTTCATCGCTTGAGAGAGACGAAAAAGATCATACAGTTCCGGATTGTCTGACTGAAGGGTTTCCGCTGCCTTGGTATCAGAAGGGTTCATTAGTAAAACATTTAACGCTTGATTGGCGCTTTCCACCTTCATGCTATGGTAGCTTTGATACCCTATCGCCCCTACTGCAAATAAAATCAAGGAAGCCACTGATACGATAAGCGGCTTTTGATATCGTTTAATAAAACGTTCCGTACGTAGTGCACTTTCAAAAAACTTCTCTTCTGAACTCAGCTCATCTCCGATGGCTTGCATATTCTCTTTCAGATTCAAACGTGCTCCTGTAACAAATCGGTTGATTTTTTGTATTTGGATACAATAATAACTTAGTGATTGTTAAAGTTACGTAAACCGATTTTCGCTACAATTTTACACCTATCTAAAATATACAAGGTTTTTTCATGCAAATCAACGAAGCACTTTTACAACGTCTCGAAAAACTCTCATTTTTAGAAATTCCGCAGCAAGACCGTGCCCAGATGATGCACCAGCTAAGTGAAATCGTTTCATTCGTCGATAATCTCTCTTCCTTGGATACCGATGGGATCAATCCTACCTTTTCGATGGATGGAAGCGCAACCCAATTACGTCCGGATACCCCTTCTGTGAATGGACAAATCAACGACGATATCCTCTCCCACGCCCCAAAATCTGAGGAGCATTTCTTTATCGTTCCTAAGATCATCGAGTAGTTCATCATGGCGGTCATCTACGGTATCAAGAACTGTGATTCGGTCAAAAAAGCCCTCTCCTTCTTTACTGCCCATAATATCCCTTATACCTTTGTCGATTTCAACACTACGCCGGTCAATCAAGATAAACTAAGCCAATGGATCAAAAAAAGCGATTTCAAAACCCTTTTTAACGCAAAAAGCGCAACGTATCGTAGTTTAGGACTCTCTTCCATGGAACTGAGCGATCAAGATAAACTGAGTTGGATGGAAAAAGAGAATCGTTTAATCAAACGTCCTGTGATAGAATATGGTTCACACGTTATAATCGGATTTAACATTTCCCAATACGAAGGAACTTTTTTATCATGAGCCAATCCCTCGACATTCATAAACTTCTCAAAAGCGTTATCGCGTACAAAGCCTCCGACCTGCATCTGGTCAGCCGTTCAGAACCGCAAATTCGTATCGACGGTCGTCTTGTTGCCTTGAATCTCCCCGTATTGGACGGAAAACAGATCGAAGAGATGGCCTATTCGCTCTTAACCGAAAAACAAAAAAAGATGTTTGAAGAGCATAATGAACTCGATTATTCTATCGTTATCCCCGATGTAGGCCGTTTTCGTGCCAACTATTATAAAACGATGGACGATATCGCCTGCGCATTTCGTATCATTCCGGTGAATATCCCTTCACTCGATGATCTGAACGCAAAACGGGTATTCAAAGATATGATCAAACGCGAAAAAGGGCTGATACTCGTCACAGGTCCTACCGGAAGCGGTAAATCGACCACCTTGGCGGCCATGCTCAATGAGATCAACCTGACCGAATCGCGCCATATTATCACCGTTGAAGATCCGGTCGAATTTGTCCACAGTAACAAAAAATCGCTCTTTTCGCACCGCAATATCGGAAGCGATACCCAAAGCTTCTCGACTGCGCTCAAATATGCCCTTCGTCAAGACCCCGATGTCATCCTGATCGGAGAGATGCGGGATCGTGAAACGATTTCTGCCGCATTAACCGCTGCAGAAACGGGCCATCTTGTGTTTGGAACGTTACACACCAATTCCGCTCCCGGTACCATTAACCGTATCATTGACGTCTTTTCGGGGGAAGAACAGCCTCAAGTACGCGCGCAACTCTCTACTTCTCTCATCGCTGTCATCTCTCAGGCTCTATTGCCGAAAATCGGCGGAGGACGTGTGGCGGCACAAGAGGTGATGATCACCAACCCTGCCATCGCCAATCTTATTCGTGAGGACAAAGTGCATCAACTCTATTCTCAAATGCAGCTCAACCAGGGTGAAACCAATATGACGACGCAAACACAGGAGATTATTGAGTTTTTACGCAAAAAAATGATCAGTAAAGAGACGGCAATGCAGTATTCGAACAAACCCGATGAGCTTGCCCGCCTTATGGCAACCCTCTAGGGGAGCCTTTAACGATGTGCTTCTTTGAGCGTATCAGCAATCAAGAATGCTAATTCTAACGACTGATCCGCATTGAGTCGTGGATCACAATGGGTATGGTAGCGGCTTTGGAGGTTCTCTTCAGTAATCTCAAACGATCCGCCCAAGCACTCCGTAACATTTTTACCGGTCATCTCCAAATGAACACCGCCGGCATACGTCCCTTCGGCTTTATGCACTTGGAAAAACTGTTTCATCTCTTTTAAGACCGAATCCACCGGACGTGTTTTGTATCCGCCGCTGGTGATCGTATTACCGTGCATCGGATCGCAGCTCCAAAGCACTTTTTTCCCTTCCCGCTCAATTGCCTGAATCAAACGCGGCATTCCATCAGCGACTTTATCCGCACCCATACGGACAATCACATTCAGACGTCCCGCTTCATTATCCGGGTTTAGAATATCACAAAGCTTGATTAAGTCATCCGTCTCCATCGATGGACCTGCTTTGATTCCGATCGGGTTTTGAATACCGCGCATAAATTCAACATGGGCACCGTCAATCTGACGGGTTCGGTCTCCAATCCATAGCATATGAGAAGAGACATCGTACCATTCTCCCGTTAGAGAATCTTGACGGGTGAATGCCTCTTCATACGGAAGCAGAAGTGCTTCATGAGAGGTATAAAAATCGGTTTCACGTAACGTTCGGTAAGTATCCGATGTAATACCGCAAGCAGCCATAAAACGGAGTGAATCGTCAATCTGACGAGACAGTTCCTCGTACTTGCGAGTCATTTCGTTTTGTCCGACAAAACCTAGATTCCACGCATGCACTTGATGTAAATCAGCCAGTCCGCCCGAAGCAAAGGCACGAAGCAGATTAAGCGTCGCAGCCGATTGGTTGTACGCTTGAATCATACGATCCGGATCGGGAACACGTGCCGCTTCGGTAAATTCAACGCCGTTGATAATATCTCCGCGATAACTCGGCAGCGTGACACCGTTAGAGGTTTCGGTATCGGAGGAGCGAGGTTTGGCAAACTGCCCCCCTAAACGCCCTACTTTAACGACTGGAACACCGCCGGCAAAAGTCATGACCACGGCCATTTGCATCATGACCTTAAACGTATCACGAATATTATGGGCATGAAATTCACTAAAACTTTCAGCACAATCCCCCCCTTGAAGCAAAAAGGCCCTCCCCTCACAGACATCCGCCAAACTTTTTTTCAAATTGCGTGCTTCGCCGGCAAAGACAAGCGGAGGGTAATTTCGTAACGTCTCTTCAACCGCTTTGAGATGCGCTGCATCTGGATAGCTCGGCTGTTGTTTTATCGGCTTATCTCTCCAGCTTGATCGGCTCCAAATACTCATCTCTTCTCTCCTCAACGCAACTATGCGACATTTATGTTGTGTGAATTCTATCCATTTATCCTAAAAATCGACTGATTGGTCAAAAAAAAGCTATCTTTATGTTTTAAAACGTATAATTACACTCATTTAACAAGAGCGGACAAATATAACCGTATCGTAAGTTATCTATAAATTAGGCGATTGATGGAATCTTTTAGTATTAACCCTTTTTTAACCCTTTTTTGTAAAGAGCTTTCCAGCCATCTCGAAACGGTGAGCGCCCGTCAAAAAAGCATCAGTCCTAATGAATTTGCTGAAATTGTCAGTTCAGCCACTCAAGAGGTGCTTGAATCGTATCTCAACGGTGAATTCGACCTGCAGCAATATTTCCGTTCCCATGAAGACGAATATCTTGCGATTGCAAAAGCCAGTATCGATTCGTACGCCTCAAGTAATAACGCTATTGGTAAGATTAGTGATCAACAGTCGGATCTTCTCGATTGTGAAAATATATCCAGCGGTTTAATCGACTTTAATACCATCGCCGAAAAATTTTGTGACATACAACACCATTTGTCTGCCGAAGTATCGAAAGCGAATGCAACAATTAATGATTTATCAAGCAAAGTGAGAGATTTAGAGCTTCGCACTACCCTCGATCCGTTAACCAAAACTTTTAATCGCAGTGCTTTACAGCAACACCTTACTAAGTTATTGTCTCACGACATCCCCGATCAATCAATGTTTTTACTCATGATCGATGTCGATAATTTTAAAGCCATCAATGATCAGTTCGGGCACATTGCAGGGGATAAGGTTCTCATTTTCATCTCCAAATTGCTTAAAAAAGCTCTGAGAGACGGCGATCGGGTTTACCGCTTCGGCGGCGAAGAATTTGTGATTCTTCTCAACCGAACCGATTTAGAAGGGGCAACGCTCGTTGCAAGCCGCCTTCTCTCTTTATGCCGCCAGAATAAACCTCTTTTCCAAAATGAACAAATAGCCGTTACCCTCAGTATCGGAATGACCGCTATTTTGGACAAAGACACCATGGACGGACTTATTCACAGAGCTGATGTAGCCCTTTACCGTGCCAAACACAGCGGGAAAGACAAACTTGAGGTAGAACTCTGATCATGGATGTAAACTATTTTGATATAGCCGTCGGCTCCATTGTGCTGATCCTTGGCCTCAAGGGACTGCTAAACGGATTCTCTAAAGAACTGTTCGGTTTAGTCGGTATTGTCGGAGGGCTCTTCGTCGCTTCTCATATCGGAGGTGCTATCGGCTCGTTTTTGAACACGATGATCTTTAATTTTGAAACCGAAACCGCTGCCAATCTTGTCGGATTTGTTTTTACGCTGGGAATCTTTTGGCTCTTAATGGTGGCGTTGGGAAGCGGTTTCAAACGCTTAAGCACACTCAGTGGTTTAGGACCGCTTGATCGCGGCTTGGGCTTTGTCGTCGGCGCCAGCAAATTTTTCTTTATCCTCTCGGTTACCATCTACTCTCTCTTCAGCGTTAATGCGATTCGAGAAAATTTTGGCGAAAAAATGCAAAACAGCCTCTTTTTTGAACCAATGTTCGAAACCGGAAACTTTATCCTTCACATAGAAACGGATACCGTTTCGTCAATGATTTCCGATGCCAACTCTACCGAGTTGAACCAATCGGTAGAATTTAATACCACTTACGGAAAATAATCAATGATTACTGAACGCACGGTTGAATACAATAAGCTCCTGAACGATTTTAAGCATCTTCTTAAAATCAACGGTTTAAAGTTTACCATTCAACGCGAAGTGATCCTTGAAATGCTTTATAATTCCGATGAGCATTTAACCCCTGAAGCGCTTCATCATCTCATTCAAGAAAAACATCCTGATCTGAATACCGGAATCGCAACGGTGTACCGTACCCTATCTTTGCTCGAGGATTCCGACATGGTTACCTCTCTCTCCTTCGGTGCGCAGGGGAAAAAATACGAACTTGGTGCGAAAGATCATCATGATCACATTATCTGCACCTCGTGTGGCAAAATTACCGAATTCGTGGACGAAGAGATTGAACGACGACAACAAGAGATCACGGAGCAGCTTGGTTTCATCATCAAGGACCATTCAATGCAAATTTACGGTATCTGTAAATCGTGTCAAAGCAAATAAAAAGGATCTTCATTGACATTTGAAAATCAATATATACAACAACGGATAGAGAAAGCACAGCAGCTTCGTGCAATGGGAATCGATCCTTATGCAAACGCATCCGCACGCAACACCACTATTGAAAAATTTCACAATGTCAATTTTGACCTTTTCAAAAAAGAAGAACAGCGTGACGAACACCGACACTATACCGTGGCCGGGCGTATCAAGCTCTATCGTTTGATGGGGAAAGCCAGTTTTGTTAAAATCGAAGACGAAAGCGGAATGCTTCAAATTTACGTCGCACGCGATAACTTACCTGAAGGATTTTACAACGATGTCTTCAAAAAACTTATCGAAGTGGGCGACATTATTGAAGTAAGCGGTTATCCGTTCGTCACCCAACAAGGTGAGCTTTCTCTTCATGCCGACAGTGTCACATTACTGACCAAGGCAATCTCTCCACTCCCTGAAAAGTTTCACGGTATCACCGATAAGGAGATGCGCTACCGTCAACGTTATCTCGATCTTATCATGAACTCCGAAGTGCGCAAAACCTTTCATATCCGCTCGAAAGTGATCAGTTTGACACGCCGTTTCTTCGAAGAAAAAGGTTTTTTGGAAGTGGAAACCCCGATGATGCATCCGATTGCAGGTGGAGCCAATGCCAAACCCTTTGTCACGCATCATAATGCACTGGGGATCGACCGTTATCTGCGTATTGCACCGGAACTGTATCTCAAACGCCTGATCGTCGGCGGATTTGAAGCGGTATTCGAAATCAATCGTAACTTCCGTAACGAAGGGATGGATGCAACTCATAATCCGGAATTCACCTCAATCGAGTTTTATTGGGCCTATAAAACCTATAAAGATCTCATCACCATTACCAAAGAGTATTTTTCCTATCTTTTTGATCATCTGAATCTCCCTAAACGCCTTCCATACGGTGAGATGGAGATCGATTTTGATCAAATGCGCGAAATCGAACTGATCCAAAGTCTGATCGAAATTGGCGGTGTACCAGCAGAAGTTGTGAATGACAAAGAGGCGATTGTCACTTATCTTAAATCCAAAAACATTCCTGTTAAACCAGGCCTCAATCTTGGGCAACTCCAAGGTGAACTGTTTGACGAATTCGTCGAAGAAAAACTGGTCAATCCAACCTTTATCACCCATTATCCGGTTGAAATTTCACCGCTTGCGCGTCGTAGCGATGACCGTCCTGAACTGACGGATCGATTTGAGCTGTTCATTGCTGGACGAGAAATCGCCAATGCCTTTAGCGAGCTGAATGACCCGGTCGATCAACTGGAACGATTTGAAGGGCAAATGGCGGCCAAAGATTCAGGAGATGACGAAGCCCATGAAATGGATGAAGACTTCGTCACAGCCCTTTCTTACGGTATGGCACCGACAGCGGGTCAGGGGATCGGAATCGACCGACTCGTGATGATGCTTACCAATCAACATTCTATCCGCGATGTTTTATTATTCCCGGCTATGAAACCTTTACACCATACATCAAACCAACAAGGAGAAGACGAATGAGTTTCCTAAAAGAATACGATAACGAAATCTATGCACTGTGTGAGCAAGAGCTTGAGCGCCAAACCGATCATCTGGAGATGATCGCATCGGAGAATTTTACCCTTCCTGCCGTGATGGAAGCGATGGGATCCGTGTTTACCAACAAATACGCCGAAGGGTATCCGGCAAAACGTTATTACGGCGGTTGTGAATTTGCCGATGGCGTCGAGCAATTGGCGATCGATCGTGCATGCGAACTTTTCGGATGTAACTATGCGAACGTACAGCCCCATTCAGGTTCATCAGCTAACGGTGCGGTGTATGCTGCGCTCCTTCAAGCCGGAGACAAACTCCTTGGTATGGATCTTAGCCACGGCGGGCATTTAACCCATGGATCAAAAGTAAGTTTTTCGGGAAAAAACTATCACAGTTTCTCTTACGGTGTCGAGCTTGACGGCCGTATCAACTATGAGCGCGTAATGGATATCGCTAAAATCGTTCAGCCCAAAATTATCGTCTGCGGCGCATCTGCCTATGCACGGGAAATTGATTTCAAAAAATTCCGTGAAATCGCCGATGCGGTCGGCGCAATTTTGTTTGCCGATATCGCCCACATCGCAGGACTTGTCTGTGCGGGTGAGCACCCCAGCCCGTTCCCGTATGCGGATGTTGTCACGACGACAACACATAAAACCCTTGCAGGTCCACGCGGGGGTATGATCATGACCAACGACGAAGAGATCGCCAAAAAAATTAATTCCGCTATCTTCCCAGCTCTTCAGGGGGGGCCATTGGTTCATGTCATCGCAGCTAAAGCGGTCGGATTTAAGTATAATCTTTCTCAAGAGTGGAAAACCTATGCCAAGCAAGTCAAAGCAAACGCCAAGATACTCGCCGATGTGTTGATGAAACGAGGATACGATATCGTCAGCGGCGGTACGGATAACCATCTCGTTCTGGTTTCGTTTTTGAATAAACCGTTCAGTGGAAAAGATGCGGATGCCGCCCTCGGACGTGCGGGAATCACGGTTAACAAAAACACCGTACCGGGAGAGACCCGTTCTCCGTTCGTCACTTCCGGTGTCCGTATCGGGAGCCCTGCTTTAACCTCACGTGGGATGAAAGAAAAAGAGTTCGAGCTTATCGCCAATAAAATAGCCGATGTCCTCGATGATATCGAAAATGTAGGCAAACAAGAAACGATCAAAAAAGAGCTTCAGGCCCTAGCACGCGGATTTGTGATTTACGATCGACCGACATACTAATCTATACAGAGGCAGCCCCATGACATCGATGGACATGAAGCTTATCAAAATGATTTCCGACCACTACTGGTTGAAACATGACACGATGGTCAATAAAATCGATTTTAAAGGGCGTGCTTTTTACAACAAATACGAAAAAATCAATAGCACTCTTTCTCAATCCATAATCGACCAGCATCTCAAAAAGCAGATCACCGTCGCTCACTCGCTTATTAACCGATTTGACAAAGTCGAAAACATTGTCATCGATTATAACGGTACCGATACCCAGCGTTTTTACCATAAGGCACAGTTATTGCTTAGAGAAGAAGGGTTCATCAATTTTACCGCCTTTGAGACTAAGACCAAAGGGCATCTGCATCTGTATATCCATAAAGGGCATACTACATTGCAAGAGGCGATCCAGCTGGGTAAAATGATTTCGATGAAACTTGCCGCGAAACAGCCGAATCAATGGCGTATGTTTCCGAATGCCGATTTGCCGTTGGAGTATAACATTCTCAACCTGCCTTATGAAGTATACGCAAAAGAACGCGGTGCTTCATGGTCAAAACATATGTAAGGGATAAACGATGGAAGAAAAAAACGAACTCAATGATATCATCCTCAACAAAGGGGGATCGAATACCGGAAGCAAAAAACTCCTGTTGGCGATCGCCACCTTAACACTCGTCTTGATTATCGTTCTGGTGATTATGAATTCACTTAAGAACGATGAAGTGCAAAAAGCACCTCAAGCGATTCTCCCACCTGAACCCACCGCACCGACCGAAATTATCAACGATCCTCTTTTTGAGCCCGTCGAAGTGATTCAAGAAGGGGCTGCACCGGCACAAGGAAAAGATCTTGACCAAGTCGCTCAAAAGATTAAAGAAGAATCATTCCAAAATGCTCCTGCGGCACAACCGGCTGCATCGGTCGCTACGCCCCCTGCACCTGCGTCAACAGTCGCAACAGCTCCTTCTGCCGCTACTGTACCGGCGCGTCCTTCCTCTGTAACAGTCAATGCAGTGACTCCATCGGCAAAAACAACGACGCTTACTGCCACCGCTCCAGCTCAAAAAACTCAGCCTGTCCCTGAGCCAAAAAAAGCAACCATCGTAAAAGCTTCCAAGCCTGCTGTAGTCACCACAAAACCGACGACTGCACAGCCGACTGCAGCGAAAAAACCTGCGCCAAAGCCCGAAGTGAAAGCGGATGTCAAACCTGAAGTAAAGACAGAGGCCAAAGCTCCTTCCGCTTCCTCCACTCCGGCAGCTTCTGCACCTGCCCAAGGAACGTACTACATCCAAGTCGGATCATTTACCCAAGAACCGAATAAAGCTCTTTTCGATCGATTGAATTCGAGCGGGATGAAATACACGACTCAAAAATCGGGAAATGTCACGAAAATTTTGGTAGGACCGTTCCAAGGTGAAAAATCAGTCAATGATGCCATGGGAACCGTACGGCAAAACATTGAGCCAAAAGCATTTAGAATAAAGGGATAGTGTGATCCACTCCAGACATTTTTCTCTCGATCAATTTACCCCCATCAGCATCTATGAAAAGCTCACTGAGCTTTTCCCCACCGAAATTCGTTTCTTATTTGAAAGTGCCGGTAACAGCAACGGGAATTACTCCATCATCACCATCGGAGCACGTGAACGACTCATCTATGCAAATGGCATTACCCGCTATATCGATTCATCTTCCCAAGAGCAGACGATCGAATCTTCCCCGTTTGAATTTTTAAAATCCTATTACCGCGAAATCGATACAGCTCACTACCGTCAATATACCCGAGAGCTGCAACTCGGATATGTAGATGGGTTTATCGGCTACATCGGCTATGATATGGTTCGCGTGTTTGAACCGGTTCTCAACTCCTATATGGAGAATCTCGTCGATCAGACCGATATCCCCGATATGGATCTTATCCTCCCTAAACTGACGCTCGTTGTTTCCCATAAAAGTTCAACCCTTACCTTACTTACTCCGCTTGATACCATGCATCCGCGTTTTGATGAGATCGAGAACCATCTCAAATCACCGTATCACTATACCCCGCTGACCCCTCTAAAAAACGATCAAGGGGGAGAATTTATCTACAGCAAAGAAAAATTCTTTACCATGGTCGATGAATCTAAAAAAATGATCCGAAGCGGTGATGTGTTCCAAATCTTGATGACAAACCGCTATATACGGCATGCCGAAGTGGATCCCTTCAGTTTTTACCGTATTTTACGCCTAAAGAACCCTTCACCGTACATGTACCTGATGGAATACGGTAGTTTCAGTATTGTCGGGAGTTCACCCGAAGTGATGGTTCGCCTGAGTGATGGGGACATTCTCCTACGCCCGATTGCGGGAACCCGTAAACGTGGCATCGACAAGAAACGGGATCTGGAGCTCGAAGAAGAGCTTCTATCCGATCCTAAAGAGCTTGCTGAACACCTTATGTTGATCGATTTGGGGCGTAACGATGTCGGGCGTGTGGCCAAAACGGGAACCGTACGTGTCGAAGAGATGATGCACGTCGAGCGTTACTCTCACGTCATGCACATCGTCTCCGATGTCCATGCCCAACTGCGTGATGACAAAGATATGTTTGATCTTCTTGCGGCTACCTTTACCGCCGGAACGATGACGGGTGCTCCTAAAATCCGTGCAATGGAATTAATCGCCGAATTTGAAGGGGTCAAACGAAGTTTTTACAGCGGCACCATCGGCTATTTCGGGTTTGACGGGAATATGGACAGCGCCATTACCATCCGTACTGCCCTTGTCAAACCCGATCATATTATCCTTCAAGCGGGTGCCGGTGTCGTCGCCGATTCGGTCCATGAACTCGAATACCTAGAAGTGACCAATAAATTGGGTGCGCTAACCAGTACACTCGATGATCTGATTCAGCCGCGTTAATGAAGCTGTTTACGATTTTCGGAGATCCCGTGAAGCATTCACGCTCACCGTTGATGCACAATTTCGTCTTTAAAACGCTTCATATCGATGCATGCTACACACGAACCCATCTCATCGACGGTTCAACACTCCGAGATGTTTTTTTTGAAAAAGGACTAAGCGGCGCTAACGTTACCGTGCCTCATAAAGAAGCGGCATACGCCGCTTGCGATGAAGTACGAGGTATTGCGCGCGCGATAGGCGCGGTCAATACGCTGGTGCTGGAAGAGGGAAAACTCATCGGATACAATACCGATGCGGACGGTTTTTACGCTGCTATCCAGTCTTTTGGACAACTCTCAACCGCCCTTATTCTCGGAGCAGGCGGGACGGCACGCGCACTTTCCATCGTCCTCAGGCATCATGAGATTACCCCGATGATTTTAAACCGCTCATCGTCTCGCCTTCACTATTTTGAAGAGAACGGTTTTGCCACGGCCACCTGGGATACATTTGTGCCAATGGATTATGACATCATTATCAATACCACCTCCGCAGGGCTCAGTGACGATGCGTTTCCGCTTCCACTCCCCCTTCTAAGCTCCGTTTTGTCAAAAGCCAAAGGAGCCGTCGATGTCATCTACGGTAAAAAAACCCCTTTTTTAGAAGAAGTGTCGCGTCATGTCCTCCCATATAAAGACGGCTCAGATATGCTCCTAGAACAAGGTGTTCTTGCTAACCATCTCTTTCTTCATCAAAGTATACCGCTCACTCTCATTCATCCGCTTATGCAGCAAAGTTTCTCTTTTTAACGATTTAAAAAGCTTTTCTTTAAATTACTTCCTATAGAATACGTTATATCAAAAAAGAAATAAAGGTTTTACAGTGAATCTTATAAGCACATTCTTCATCTCTGTTCTCTGTACATCAGCCCTCTTGGCCGATGTGGCGAACATTGCCGCGGCGTCGGATCTCCAATATGCTTTTAAAGAGATGAAACTGCTGTTTGATAAAAAATACCCCAATGAAACCCTCCATTTTCAATTCGGTTCGAGTGGAAAAGCGCTGACACAAATTCAAAACGGCGCTCCCTACGACGCCTATTTCGCCGCCGATCTCAATTATCCTAAAGAGCTACAAACACAAGGATTGGTTTCCGGAGAGGTAAAGCCCTACGCCATTGGTAGAATCGGTCTGATGACGCGCCGATCCTCACATCTTTCAACGACCAATCTCTCTATTCTAGCCACCGATCAGATCAAAAAAATTGCAATCGCCAATCCAGAACATGCCCCTTATGGTCAAGCCGCCATCGCCGCACTGAAAAAATTAGGTCTCTATGAAAAAATCAAACATAAACTCGTTTTAGGCGAAAATATCCAGCAAGCAACCCAATACGTACAAACCGGAGCGGCCGATGCGGGAATTATCGCACTCTCGATCGCCAAAGCCCCTGCGATTAGCGAGCAAATGAATTTCACTTTGATCGATGGTAAGAACCATCCGGATATTCTTCAAGGATACGCACTCCTCAAATCGGGAAAACATAACAAAGCCGCTCACGCTTTTCTCTCCATCGTAGAATCAGCAGAAGGCAATCGGATTATGAAAAAATACGGTTTTACCATTCAATAAACAGTTTTATCGATGAATACCCTACCCGCCACCATCACTGAAATCACCTCTTCTGTACGTACGAGTCTGGTAAGCGTCCATTTTCAGCATGATCTCTTTCACCTTCTGCTTGCTGAATTGCCTAACGAATCCCTAGGGGATCCGATCACCTTAGCGTTTAAAGAGACTGAAATCATCCTGATGGCTTCCGATACACTCTCAACTGCCAATCTGCATCACGCACGTATCACAACCATCCGACGCGGCGAGGTGCTCACCCATGTGACGCTTGCCTATCATAACAGCGTTATCCATGCACTCGTCCCTACCCTAACCTTCAACGCGCTAGAACGTCGAGAAGGCGATACGGTGGCATGGATGATCCAGCCCTCCGAAATATCGCTTCTGCGAGGTCATCATGAATCATGATTTTTTACTCACGATGAGCCTTACCTTTCAATTGGCCGCCATTACGACGGCCATTTTACTGGTCATTGGCATTCCGCTCGCCGCTTTTTTAGTTTTTTCCCAAATGCGGTTCAAAAGCATCCTCGAAGCTATTGTCAGTATGCCGCTTGTCCTTCCCCCCTCCGTACTCGGGTTTTACCTCCTTCTTGCTTTCAGCCCTACTTCCACGCTCGGGAGCTTTTTGAGTGAACATGGGATACGACTGGCCTTTAGCTTCGAGGGGCTGGTGATCGGCTCTGTTCTCTTTAGCCTCCCTTTTATGGTTCATCCGATCCAATCGGCTTTGGCACAAGTTCCTTATTCTCTCTTCGAAGCCTCTTACACCCTTGGAAAATCGAAATGGGAAACGATGCGGCGGGTGATTCTTCCGATAATTCGGCACGGGTTGATTTCAGGAATTGTTTTAGCCTTTGCCCATACGGTCGGAGAATTCGGTGTGATCCTCATGATAGGAGGCAATATCCCCGGTGAAACGCGCGTGGCCTCCCTCGCGATTTACGATGAAGTCGAATCACTCAACTATGCTTTGGCGCATCAGTACGCTTTGACGCTCTTTATCATCACCTTCTCGATCCTTCTGCTGGTTTATAGCCTCAATAAAAAAGCACTGAGCGGTATCAAATGATAGTAGTTAATATTAACAGAAACCTCCATACGTCTGAGGGGACGATCAATGCTCATTTCGAATTCAGCATCGCCAATGGAGAGTTTATAACCCTCTTCGGCCCCTCCGGCGCGGGAAAAACGACCTTGATGCGGCTGATCGCTGGACTGGGTACACCCGATCAAGGGATGATCGAAGTCGATGGCGAAACATGGTTTGACAGCGCACAAAAAATCAATCTTCCACCGCAACAACGCAGCATCGGTTTTGTATTCCAAGACTATGCCCTTTTTCCCGCCATGAGCGTACGCGAGAACCTTCTCTATGCCGCTGAAACGGCTGAGCAACACCATAAAATCGATGAACTGATCGATATGATCGAATTAACCCATCTTGCCGATCGGCGTCCAAACACCCTCTCAGGAGGCCAAAAGCAACGCGTCGCCCTTGCCCGCGCACTTGTGCGCCGACCCAAAATTTTGCTTTTGGATGAGCCGCTCTCGGCATTAGATCCGTCGATGCGAACCAAACTTCAAGATGAGCTTTCCCTTATCCACACCCGTCTTGGTGTTACAACGCTGATGGTAAGCCATGATATCGCCGAAACCGTCAAACTCTCAAATCGAATAGCGCACATCGAATCGGGACATGTCCAACGTCTCTGTACTCCGATGGAGTTTTTTACCCCTCAGAATTTAAGCGGAAAATTACAGCTTATCGGAGAGGTTTTAAGCATCGAAGATGACTTTCCCGTCTGGATTGTCACGTTGCTAATCGGATCATCGGTGGTTCGTACTGTCGTGAGTGATGAAGAAGTTTCATCTCTTCGGATCGGAAGCCATGCGGTCATCTCGACGAAGGCCTTCAATCCGATTTTGATGCCGCTTGATTAGCTATCTTTTTTTACTCCCCTTCTTCGGAGCGGTTTTTTTCGGTTCTTCCTCTCGCATCACACGCGGACCGCGTTTACCGACGTGTTTAGGCTGAACCGGCTCTTTTTTCCGCTTGTTTCCAAACGCGCCGGCGGTTTTGCCTTTTTTCTCCCCCTCTTTACTCATGCTTTTTCCACGTGTTTTCAGGAGTCCCTGATCCGCAGGCGGTTCAAATCCTTGGACGACAATCGTCTGAATATTTTTCCCCAGCATCGTTTCAATCTTTTTCCATGACAGATGCTCGGCGGAGGAGAGAAGCGTAATCGCTAATCCTTCCTTACCCGCACGTCCCGTCCGTCCGATACGGTGAAGATAATCGGTGCTGACATGGGGGATATCGTAGTTGATCACTACATCCAGCCCATCGATATCCAATCCTCTTGCCGCAATGTCGGTCGCTACCAGAATACGTGCTTTCCCTTCTCTGAAATCGCTTAATGCACGATCTCTCGCACCGTGTTTTTTATCCCCATGAATGACGACATTTTTTAAACCGCTCGCATGTAATTCTGCACTTACTTCGTCCGCTTCGGTTTTCGTGCGGGTAAATACAAGTACTTGGGCATAATTATTCGAACCGATCAGATAGGAGAGAAGCTCTTTTTTTCGCTCCTTTTCGACCGGATGGACAATTTGGCGAATCGTTGTATCCGCCGCTTTGAGATTATCCACTTCGAGCAACAACGGCTTTTTGAGGATTTTTTCACTTAAGCGCTTCACCGCTCCGGTCATAGTCGCCGAGAAAAGGAGCGTTTGACGCTGCACCGGGAGCAAATCGATAATTTGCTCCACTTCCCGGATAAACCCCATATCCAAAATCGTATCGGCTTCATCAAGAACCAAATGCTTGACCTTAGAGAGGGGAATGGCACCTTGTTTATTCAACTCGATCAATCGCCCCGGCGTGGCGATGATAACATCAGCCCCTTTGTCTAAAGAGGCAACTTGACGCGAGATATTGACACCGCCGTACACACTGACGATACGTAAATTGCTCTCTTGGGCATAGGCGCGTATGGCTTGTGTCATCTGAGAGGCCAGCTCACGCGTCGGAACCAAAATAAGCGCCCGAACGCGTGCAATCCCTTCTTGAGGGTGTTTTTCCAACATATGTAGGATCGGCAATGCAAATGCTCCCGTTTTACCCGTTCCCGTCTGTGCCGCACCTAGCACATCACGTCCGTTAAGGACATGGGGTATTGCTTGAATCTGTATAGGGGTGGGATCTTGATATCCGAGAACGGAAATTACATTTTGGAGTCGTGGATTGAGTAAGGTAAAGGGCATATTTGCTCCTCGCAAATTTTATTATCAAATTTTATCCGTTTTGTGCTTTATATGGACTATTTTTTGCTACGATACCGCAATTGATTCACAGGAGAAAACGTTGAAGGCATTCGCCGTATTATTAGTTTCTGCTTCCCTCTCATGGGGAGCCATGGTAAACGGAACCGTTTACAACAAAAAAACCAATCAGCCAATCGCAAACGCGATCTTGATTTCCGAAGGCAAAGAGTACCGAACCGATGTTAATGGAACCTATTCCATCCCTTCTTCTCCCATTATCGGAGTCAGGGCGGTGGGGTATGATCGAAAGTTTTACAAAACCGCCGGAAAAATGTATCTTAACCCCCATATCCCCAAGGCTCTTTACCTTTCGAGTTTCGGTGCTACCAGTACCAAACTCATGGGCAATGCCAAACATCTGATCAATACCACAGAGATAAATGCCCTTGTCATAGACATCAAAATGGACCGTGGACAAATCGCCATACGGACAAACAATCCGATCGCCAATCAAATCGGGGCCCAAAAAATGGTCTTGTTTAAAGATATCAAAAAATTTGTCGCCGACCTTCACAAAGAGGGGATTTACGTCATTGCCCGTATCGTCTCGTTCAAAGACACCCCTTACATCACCGCATATCCGCAATATGCCGTCAAAAAAAGCGATGGATCGTTGTTTAAAGACAAAGAGGGGCTCTACTGGATCGATGCATCGCACAAAGAACCGTGGAAATACATCATCGACATGGCTGAAGAGTCCGCAAAAGCCGGATTTGATGAAATCCAATTTGACTACGTCCGTTTTCCTGACCGCAAAGGGATTAAATTCTCTGTCGAAAACACCCAAGCCAACCGAGTCAAAGCGATCGCCGGATTCTTGGAAATGGCACGAGAGCGCCTCACCCCGTATAACGTCTTTATTTCTGCCGATATTTTCGGTTATGTCAGCTGGCATGATGCCGATATCGAAATCGGTCAGCGTGTCGATGCCCTAGCACCGTATGTCGATTATCTCTCACCGATGCTCTACCCTTCCGGTTTTAATGCCGGTATCCCGGGATATCGCAACCCCGTAGCGGCGAACTACGAGATTGTCAAACACTCACTGGACAAAGCGCTAGAGAAATCCGGAAATTCGCCTCTGTGTTATCGCCCTTGGCTCCAAGCGTTCAAGGACTACGCATTCGACAGACGAGTTTACGGCGAAAAAGAGATCCGTGACCAAATCCGTGCCAGCGAAGACTTTGGAAGCTGCGGATGGATTTTATGGAACCCGCGTAACGTTTATACCGCTGCGGGACTGCTAAAGCTCTAAAAAGGGCTTTCTCAGTTTTTTCATACCTTTCGGGCGCTACAATGGCTCACAAAAACAGAAGGACTCTTCTATGAACTCCGAAAAAGTAATCTCCGGTTTCTTCATTATCCTTGCTCTTACCCTGAACTTCGGATTTTTTTACGGTGATATTGACCGCATCGAATTTCACAGTGTTTATGAACTGTTCGCCGCTATCGTCGTCAATCTGATCGCTACCATCATGAAACTGGGAGATAAAACCCAAACCGGTTCCGTTCTCCTTGCCACGAGCTTTGTAGCCGATTTACAGCTCATTGCCGCTGCCATCTTTTGGGGGGTGGTCAATATGAACGGTACGATGACCCCTGAACTTTTCACGACGGTTGTCTCCCTCTCTGCAGGTGCGCTCTTAGCTAACATCATCTCGGTCACCCTGTTCGTCGGAGAAACACTCCTTCTCAAGCGCTAAGCCTCATGCAAACCAACCACGAATCGTCAATATGGCTTTTTTTACGGAAAATGAGGACTCCCCTCATTTTGTTGAATATTGTCCATGCCATCCCCGTTTTACTCCTCACCTTGGTACCGGGAACGGGTGCGGACGGACAGCCCCATCATTTAAGTATTTTTGATTCGATGTATGTGGTCGCCTATACCGCGACCACGATCGGTTTTGGGGAGATCCCCTACGCCTTTAGTTACGCCCAGCGCATGGTGGTATTTCTCACCATTTATATTACCGTTCCCGCTTGGCTTTACGCGCTGGGATCAATCTTAGCTCTGGCTCAGGATAAAACCTTTGTCAACGCTATCAGAATGAACGCATTTCGCCGAAAAGTTTACAATCTTCGCCAAGATTTCATAATTATTTGCGGCTACACCGATGCAGGTAAGATTTTGATCGATAAACTCAACAAAGACAACCATTATCGCATCGTTGTCATCGATAAAAATGTCGATAAAATCGATGCCCTTATCAGCGAAGTGTATCTCCCCTCGATACCAGCGATCGCGGCGGACGCATCGCTCACGCATGTGCTAAAGGTATCGGGAATCGAATCGCCCCACTGTAAATTTCTGGTTACCCTCTTTGATGATGATCAGTTGAATCTCAAAATATCGGTACGGGCACGCATTCTCAATAAAAATTTAAAAATTATCGCCCGTTCCGGATTAAAACAAGGGGGAGAAAATCTGAAAAACATCGGTGTTGATCATGTTATCGATACCTTTTCGATCATTGCCAAACGGATCGATTTTGCGCTGCGATCCCCCCATCTATTTAATCTGCTCAACTGGATCCAAGGGGGAAATCTTCACGTCAGCAAAACCGATATTCTCCCGATAGGCAAATACATCGTCTGTTCACGGGGACGATTCGGAAAAACAATCCAAGATACCTTGGATAAAAATAAGATCGACTACACCTACCTCGATATCAATAAAGACACCAATGAAAAAGTATCTTCCGATCAGGACTTTTTTCTCCAAGCCGGCATCCGTGATGCGGCCTGTATCATCGCCGGAACCAATGACGATGCGATCAACCTCTCCATTATCGCCACCGCTCGTACCCTTAACCCCTCTATCTTCGCAATCGTACGGGAAAATGAGCTCGAAGAACGAAGCCTCTTCTCCAATCTTCGGGTGGATAAGATCTTTATTCTGGACCAAATCGCAGGTCTAGACGGATTCAACTATATCGATCGTCCGATGACCTTTGCGTTCATCGACGCCATTGCCCACAAAGGCCAGCAAACCTACATCGATACCCTCGAACTCATTACCAATCGTGTCAATAAGCGTCCGATTTTAATCGAAATGTCCATCAATACCCATGAGATGTATGCGTTAAGTAATTATCTCGAAAGCGGAGCCCAAGTCTGCCTCTCCCAACTGTTGAATAACCCATTCCAAGACGATGAAGATCTTGAAATCGTGATGCTCGGGCTCAAACGGCACGATGGAGAGATGATTTTATTACCGGAAGGTTCTACGGCTTTATCGCTAGGAGACAACCTTCTCTTCGCCACTAACCGCCCTAGTTTAAGCCGATTTAAAACGATTGTCAACCATTACTATGAGTTGCATTATGTCGTACACAAACAAGAAGCGACACGGTGGCCGGCTATGCTTCAGACGACTTAAATACCGACGCGATCTTCAAGTGCTTTCGTGAGGGATAAAACATCCACATTCTCTAAGCTCACTCCCGTCGGAACCCCCTGCGCGATTCGGGTGAAGCGGACATCCATATCTATGAGCTTATCTTCGATATAGAGCATCACTCCTTGGTTGGCGATAGAGGGGGTAAGTGCGAAGATCACCTCTTTAATTCCACTATTAACGATGTCACGCAGATGATTCATATCAAGCTGTTCAAGTGCGTCTAAAACAAAATAACGACCATCAAATAGTGCATTCTCTTCGAAGGTCAGAATATCTTTCGCATTTTCGACAATACACAGTATCTCATGATTACGACGCTCGTCACTGCAAATCACACACAGTTCATCTTCACTCAGTCCGCCGCATGAACGGCATTTACGCAAGCTTCCGAGTGCATTCTCGATCGCATGGGCGAGTTTAAGCGCTCCGAAACTATCATTCATGACCATATGATAGGCAAGGCGGGTCGCCGATTTTTGACCGATTGTGGGAAGTTGCTGCAACGCTTCGACAAGGCGGTTAAACTTTTCAAGGGATCGTTTCATAACCTAATTGTAGCAAACCTTATGCCATAAATTGTTTAGTCATAGTGACTCAAATAGTCTAACACTCATCTTTGTATGATATAATTCCAAAAAAACTATCTCGGAGCACTCTTTATGGATGAAATGAGCTACTACGAAATTTTAGAAATTAGTAAAAATGCCAACGGGGACGAAATCAAAAAAGCCTATCGAAAAATGGCCAAACTTCACCACCCCGACCGAAATCCCGACAATCCCGAAGCCGAGCACAAATTCAAGCTCTGCAATGAAGCGTACCAAGTTCTCAGTGACGAACAACAACGCGCAATTTACGACCGATACGGTAAAGCGGGACTTCAAGGTGGAGGTGGAGGATCTCGAGGCGGCGGATTCGGAGGATTTGACGATCTGGGAAGCATTTTTGAAGAGATGTTTAATGGATTCGGCGGCGGACGTTCGCAATCCAGAGCCTCCTCCGATAAATTCCCGCTGGATATGGGAGTCGATATCCGTATCAGCTTCAAAGAAGCGGTTTTCGGATGCGAAAAAGAGGTGACATTCACCACCAAAACCTCGTGTAAAACGTGTAAGGGAACCGGAGCCAAAGACGGAAAAGTCAAACCGTGCGGTCAATGCGGCGGCAAAGGGCAAGTCTATGTGCGTCAAGGATTTATGACTTTCTCTCAAACGTGTCCGGTGTGCCACGGCGAGGGGACGATGGCTTCTGAGAAATGCGGCGACTGCAAAGGCAAAAGCTACAGCGAAAGCAAAGAGAGTGTCACGGTTAAAGTTCCCGCCGGGATCGATACCGGAAACCGCTTACGAGTTTCAGGACGCGGTAATACCGGAAAAAGCGGGGTCAGAGGTGATTTGTACGTCACCTTCGAAGTGGAAGAAGACAGCCATTTTATCCGTAACGGCAACGATGTCTATCTCGAAGTACCCGTCTTCTTTACCCAAGCGGTACTCGGTGAAAACATCACCATCCCTTCATTGAACGGCGAAGTGACACTCGAACTCGAAACCGGAACCAAAGACAAACAACAATACCGCTTCCGTGGGGAAGGGATTTCCGACGTGCATGGAAGAGGTAAAGGAGATTTGATCGCTCAGATCACCCTCACCTATCCGTCCAAACTGACCTCAGAACAAGAAGAACTGCTCACCAAGCTCCAAGAGAGCTTCGGGATCGAATCCAAACCGCACGAATCGGTATTTGAATCGGCCTTTGAAAAAGTCAAAGGGTGGTTTAAATAATCGCGAAGAAAAGCATCGATTCCGTAAGATAATGCTATGATACCTCTAGATTTTGTGTCTAAAATGAGGATAGTTGATGGATATAATACTCAAATACGTCGGTCCAAAGCCCTTATGCTCTGCATCTGGGATCAGTTTTGATAACAGTAAAGAAGATAAGTTCGTTTACATCAGTATCGTCTGCGAACTGATCTTCGCGATCGATCATGACTACCAAACTGATACTAAATACACCATGAATACCGGCCAAAAACCCCTTGACGAAGCGATTATCCTCAAACTTTTCCGTCAGAAACTCACCGATTTTGATCTCTATGTCGAAAAATGGGCCGCAAAAACGCGTCAAGAAATTGATGAAGATATCGAACGAGCCAACCACAACCGTCTGTTGAGCGATATCGAAAAACAGACCCTCATTAACAACATCGAAATTTTACGTTCGTATCGGATCCAGAGAACCATTAATAAAAGTATCTATTATGCCGGTGTGAAAATTTTGGCATCTTTGATTCAAAAGGGAAACTTGGAATACATTATTACGCCGATGTTTCCGAAATTTCTTCATGTTCTTCATTCGATTCAGGGCACATTGCGCAAACTGCACCCTCCCATCGATAGCGATTTGGAAATTTACGAAGAACAAGGGCATCTTCAAAATCGCCTTACCATCAAACGTTCTTAGAAAATCTCTCCGATCGTTTGACCGAAACGGACACTATCCCCCGTGGAAACATTCAGGGTACACATCCCCTCTTCAAAGAGTATAACAATCGTCGATCCCATCTTGAAGCATCCGAAATCGTCCCCTTTTCGCAAGAAAAGACTTTCATAGGTGTAGGTACTCACTTCATCGGTGGTATTCGTCCGCATCGAAGGCTCGAATGAAAGCTCCATCTCTCCGACGTTTAATGCCCCGACTAAAACAAGAAAAAAACGTTTCCCCTCACCGTTTAGACACTCAAGTACCACCCGCTCGTTTTCGATGAACAAATTGACCTTTTTTTTCAAGGTCGGGATATTGACCGGATACAATTTTCCCGGGATATGGACTGCTTTAAGCACCTGCATATCCAGCGGTGCATGATAGCGGTGATAATCGCGCGGAGAGAGATAAAAATTGATAAAAAGACCGTTGTGCATCGCTTTTTTTGAAACATCATCGATCCGTTTTCCTAAAAAGGCATTCACATCGTAGTGCATCCCTTTGATTTGAAGAGCTTGAGTATGCTCAATGATACCGCATTCGGTGATCAATGAATCGCACGGACTGATTAAGCTCGAAGAGTCCAACGAAAAACTGCGGGGCTGATTGAGTTTACGGGTAAACAGCGCGTTCAAGGTAGGATAATTGTCAGGGGATTGAAAATCACTCATATCCAATCCCATCAGTTTCACATAACCACTGTTGATGACTTTTTGAACGGCCGGAGCATGCTCTTTAGAGGCAAAACGTCCAAAGACTTGAGATAAGGCCGAAGTGAAGTGTTGTTGCATAAATTTATTCCTGTGATTCGTCAGTTTGGATGGAGCGTTTCGCGATCTCTTCGATCAGTACGGTGGCATAGCACCCTTTGGGGAGGGTAAAATGGAGCTCATACCACGCTTCATTTTCTTTGTACTCTCCCTCTACCCCTTCGGGAAAAATCCACGCATAGCGCCGCGCACCGTCAATACCGCTTGTGATGGTATCATACGCTTTTTCGATTGTTTCGGAGAGTCCGATGGCTCGGGTAGAGCGTTTTCCACTCAGTAACCCGCTGATCGAGATATCCCGCTTATTAAACCGCTCGATCTCCTCCTCACTCTCATAATGGAACAGCCGTCCATAAGGGTAATGCATCATGACGTCTCCGTGGATCAGCTTGAAAGGATGCAGCTGTTTTTTCATCGATTGAAGTTCTTCTTGGGGAAGTTCGAGCACTCGGGTCAATTCGGAAACGTCGAATCCCTCGACCAGCTTGGAAATTTCGATACGGCGGCTTAACCAAGCATTAAAAAGATAACTTTGATATGAGTTAATATAAAACTGATGGAGTTTCTTATTTTTCTCTTTTAAGGTTCCCTCTAAGATAGCCTTCCCTTTTTGGTAGTTTTCACCGTCCGAACCGAACCGCTGAAATCCGAAATAGTTCGGCATGCCGTATTGTTTGATCATTTTGAGCACTTCGGTAATTTTTTTAGCCGAGGTTGGATTCACTTTTTTAAGCCGGATAAAGAAACGGTTCCCCTTCAAATGACCGATACGGATTTTGTTGTTATGATACTGTTTTTCGAGGATTTTGATCCCCTCGTGCTCAAATCCGTCAATCAACTGCTCGTATTTTTTGGGTACCGAAATATATTGCTTCGTTTGGGCGTTTTTATCCTTCAGCCCCGCATACCCGATATCGCGTCCCTTGATTCCCAAATGGTTCGAAAAAATATCGATCATCTGCCACGTAGAGAGATTCTTTTTACGCACATGCAAAACCAAATGTTCCCCCTCTCCGCTAAAAGGGTACAAAGGGATTTCGTCCACGACGAAATCACGGGGGGACTGCCGAAAATAAAAATCGATTTCGCTGTGCGGAAGATAATACTGACGTTCCATAAAACTCCTAAAAGTGATGCGCTTTACAGCGATTAGTGTACTTGCCCCGTTTCGCAATCCCTACGATATTCAAAGGGGTTCGGCTCAGTTTTGAACGCCGCTGAACACTCAAGCGTTGGCGTGGGCTAAAAGCGATTAACATCTCATACTCCTCACCGCTGCATCCGATTTTTTTACACGGTTTTTTCAACCATCGTATGTCCATACGATTGGCTCGGCTCAATTTTTCCATATCACTGAACAGTCCGTCGGATATGTCCATTCCGCATCGTAAATAACGGCGATTTTTCCGAATAAAATCCCATCGCAGCGTCGGAGAGACAAAACGGCTTTTCGTATGCACTTTTCCTCCCGCCATCAAATAGCGTAGATGGCGTGCCGACTCTCCAAGGATTCCCGTGTGCGCAATGATATCATTAGGCTTAAGCCCTCGTCTGAAAAGAGGAAATTTGGTTTCAGAGACGATCGTCACCGAAATGTCCAATTTTTGATTACTGATAGTATCCCCGCCAATAATCTGCGCCCCGTACTTTTGCGCCCCTTCGCGCAATCCGCGGGAGAGTTCTTCCATCTCGTGAAGGCTCATCGATTTTGGCATCGCAATCCCCAAAAGGGCAAACTTCGGTTCTGCATTCATCGCGATAGCGTCGGATAAATTGACCATCATCGCTTTATACCCGATTTGATAAGGGGTAAGCCACTTCCGTTTAAAATGGACATTCTCAAAGAAAATATCCTTACTGTAAACCGTCGTACCGGCTAATGCCCCATCATCTCCGATAAACGGGCTGTCTTGGCCGATAAGTCGGATAAAATGGTTTTCTACATTCACGCTATCTTCTCGTTTATCTGCATTTTTAATGAAAGAAATTATAGACGGATTGTGGTTATATCTGGGTTAAATCGATCCCCATTCTAATAATTATGTTAAAATACCCCTATAAATTGGCAAGGATGTACGATTATGTTTACACTGCAGAAAACGTTTAAAAACCTTAAACTTTCTCTCATCGGATTGGGAATCGGGCTAATCCTTCTTGGTGTCGAACTCTTTCATCTCTCCCAATACGCAGATCGATTTGCCGCCCTTAAACATCAACATGAATTAATCGAAAAAATTGTGCAGGTTGACTTGGAAGATCCTCAAATGGCTGCTATTCTAATCAACGGTGCCACCTCTGAAATCGCCTTGGCGGTTAAAAAAAGCTCGAATACGGCGTTGCTCGATCTCTTTTTAATTAGCACCAACGAGCAGGCAACCCTCTTAGAGCAGCTTCGCTTATCCTCCGAAGCGTTTCGCAACAGCGCTATGATGTGGTCTGAATCGCTTCAGGTCTCTCGAGCTTCGGCGTATGACAAGATGCTCTTTAGTCAAGCACGCTATCAACACGACATTAATGCAATGATGATCTTTCAGGCCCAGCTGCTCGAGCAATCAATCCATTTGGCACAATACACACTCGTCATAATTGTGCCGTTGTGTTTCTTTTTCTTTTTCTTTTTCGGACGCCGTTTCAATCAAATTTTTCTGGATGTTAAATACGCCGGTAGTGCGGAGATCGACGGTTCTCCAAAAGAACTCAAAACCAAAGAGATCAATTTTCTGGTCAAACGCCTCTCTCGCAAAGTTCCGGCAACCGCCTCGACCGTCAACACCATTTTACTCCATCCCCAAAGTGGACTTTTGAACGAAAAAGGGATGCTCAACGTTTTCAATGCAAAACGTTCCAATAAAGCTGCCAATACCCTCTTTGTAGCACTCTTCGATATCGATCAATATACGCTTATCAGCAAAGAACTTTCAAAAGAAGAACAAGCAGGTGTTTACCGTAAACTCGGAGAAATCATCTCCATGTACGAACAGCCAAACGATGTCATCGCCCAACTCGATAATGACCGCTTTGTTTTTCTCATTTCTCGCAATTCCAAAGATATCGCACTGGATGAAACGCAAAAAATTGTCGATTCGGTGAAAGATTCCACCTTTGTAAGCTCCAAAGGGCCGCTCAAGCTGACTATCAGTGCAGGCTTTCTACTCAAAGCACCGGTCAAATCACTCGATGAGATCATCGTCGATGCCGGAAAGCTTCTGCAACTTGCTCATGACAGCGGTGGGAACCGCGTTGCACAGATGCGGCATCGAAATGACAGTTATAATTAATTTTTATTGCATTAGAGTTTGTTACTTTTTTGGACATCTGTAAAAACTCTCGATTTCTTCGTATTTATCGCCCCTCTTTTAATCTTTTAAAAGAGTTGCCACGCTATAATCCTCCATCTTATGCGAAATAAGCTATTCAAAATATTTTCTTTACACAAGGAAGGCCTATGAGTATTCCCATTTATACTTATGATGCGATCATCGTCGGAGCTGGATTGGCCGGATGTGCCGCCGCTCGTGAACTCCAAGAAGCGGGTAAAAAAGTTGCCGTCATCACCAAACTTCACCCGTTGCGTTCTCACTCCGGTGCGGCGCAAGGAGGAATCAATGCCGCATTCAGCGACAAAGACAGCGTCGAATTGCACGAGTATGACACCGTAAAAGGTTCAGATTATTTGGCCGACCAAGACGTGGTTCAATTTATGTGTGAAAAAGCCCCTGAAACCGTTCGATGGGTAGAACGAATGGGTGCGGCTTTCAGCCGTAACGAAGACGGCACCATCGCGCAACGACCGTTCGGAGGACAATCCTCACCGCGCGCGTGCTTTGCAAAAGACCGCACCGGTTTGACCTTGCTTCAAACGATGTATGAACAAGCGTACCGTGTCGGTGTCGAATTTTGGGATGAATGGTACGTAGCCGACCTTCTTTATACGGAAGGAAAAGTGTACGGTGTCGTCGCGTATAACATCCGTAACAGTGAAAAAGCGATCTTTAACTCTAAAACCGTGATGTTCGCAACCGGCGGTTATGCCCGCGCATTCAAAATCAATTCCAATGCCCATGCGAACACCGGAGACGGTCTCTCTCTCGTAGCACGCCACGGCCTTCCGCTTGAGGATATGGAGTTCGTTCAATTCCACCCATCAGGACTCTCCGGAAACGGTGTTTTGATCTCCGAAGCGGCACGCGGAGAAGGTGGACGATTGCTCAACTCCAATGGCGAACGCTTTATGGAAAAATACGCTCCGAACGCTCTTGAACTCGCTTCCCGTGACGTCGTTGCCCGTGCCATCATCCAAGAGATCCGTGAAGGGCGCGGAGTCGGTCCTCGTAAAGATGCGGTGTATATCGATCTGGTTCACCTCGGAAAAGAGAAAATCATGGAGCGCCTACCCGAACTTCGTGACCTTGCCATCACCTTCCTTGGTCTGGATATGATCAAAGAACCGATTTTGATTTCGGCAACGGCTCACTACTCCATGGGTGGAATTCCGATGGATAAACTCGGGCATGTCCGCAAAAACAATACCGAATTCGTCGAAGGTTTTTACGCTGCCGGAGAGTGTTCGTGTTCAAGCGTCCACGGTGCGAACCGTTTGGGTGCCAATTCCGTTCTGGAAGCGTTGCTATTCGGTCGTTTCGTCGGTAAAACAATGGCAGATGAAGTGGACAGCATTCCATTGCACAAAGCAACCGAAGCGGATGCCCAACGCACTGTCAGCGAAATTGACTGGATTCTCAATAACAATGGACAAGAGAGTGTTGCCGTCTTGCGTGAAGAACTCCAACAAAGCATGACCGACAATGCCGGCGTATTCCGTACCGCGGAAACTCTAAGTGCACAAATGAAAATTCTTGAAGACCTTCGTGCACGATACAAAAACATCCGTATCAAAGACAAATCAAAGATTTTCAACACCGAACTGCAAGAAGCGATCGAATTTGGTCATATGCTCGACTACGCCCTCTTTATCGTTGCAAGCGGACTTGCCCGTAAAGAGAGCCGAGGAGCCCACTTCCGTGAAGATTTCCCGACACGTGATGATGAAAATTTCTTGAAACACACCATGGCCTACATGGATAACGATGGAAAAATCACCATCGATTACATGGACGTTACACTCGGACGCCATGAATTAAAAGCCAGATCATATTAAGGAGAATAACATGGAGGGGATACAAACACGCCGTGTGACGTTTAAAGTTTTTCGTTTTAATGAAGAGACCGATTATTTGCCTTACTATAATACCTATGAGTTGGAAATCACTCATGAAGAGGTGGTTCTCGACGTTCTCAACCGTATCAAATGGGATCACGACGGATCATTGTCATATCGACGCAGCTGCCGTCACGGTATCTGCGGCGTTTGTTCGATCAAAGTGAACGGCAAAGGGATTTTGGCGTGTAAATCACGACTTTTTGACCTTGTCGACCTCTTTGGGAATGAATTGGTGATCGATCCGTTAAGCACCAAGCGAGCGATCAAAGATTTGATCATCGATAAAAAAGATTTCTGGGACAAACATGCCCAAATCACTCCGTATCTCGTCAGCGACATCGACGAGCATCCGGAATCGGAGCACTTGGTCAGCCCGCACGATGCGGAAAAATTGCTTGAAGCCGATTATTGTATCCAATGCGGTGCGTGTCACTACTCGTGCCCTGCTCTTGAAATCAACGAACAGTTCATCGGACCGGCGGCATTTGCGGCCGCATATCGCTTCTCAGCGGACGTTCGCGACGACAGCAGCGTTAAACGTCTCCATGTCGTCAACGAAGAAGCTCAAGGAGTTTGGGATTGTGTCAAATGTATGGAGTGCGCACAAGTGTGTCCGAAAGATGTCAATCCGATCGAAAAAATCACCAAACTTCACAACATGATCTTCAGTGCCGGCATCGCAACCAATAACGTTGCCACCCGCCACGCGGTCGGTTTTGCCCATTCGATTAAACGACACGGATTGCTTGATGAAGGTGAATTGGTTCGCTATTCCGAAGGAAATATCGGCGTTATGAAACATATTCCTGAAGCGATTAAAATGTTTGCGAACGGCAAAATCGTGATGCCGTGGAATATGCCGAAATCTAAAAACCTTGATGAGATCAAAACCTTAATTAAATCCTCATCAACCAGTAAATTCTAGGAGTCACCCATGGAAAAACTAAAATACGCGCTTTACACCGGCTGTACCGCACGCGAAAGTACACCTGAGCTCCTAAAATCGACGTTAGCCATTGCCGATAAGCTTGGTATCGAATTGGTTCTTTTGGATGAAGCAAGCTGCTGCGGCGCTTCTCATCTTCAAGATTACGATGATTTTCTCTCGTTAGTCTTGAATGCCCGCAATATTTGCTACGCCGAAAAATTGGGTCTTACGATGGTAACGATCTGTAATACCTGCCAACTTAATACGGCCATGACCAAACACCGCCTTGATACCAATCCGGAACTCAAAGCCAAGGTGAACGAAAAACTGGCCGAAGTGGGTCTTGAGTACAAAGGGACGTCTGAAGTGACCCACTTCTTATACGCCATTATCCAAGATTACGGCTTAGAAAATCTGTCGAAGAAAGTCAGTGTGCCGCTAAGCCAATTTAACATTGCACCGTTTTACGGCTGTCACAATATCCGCCCATCCGAGCTTCAAAACCTCTCCAACGGCGGTGAGAACCCGTACAACCCGACTTCGCTCGATGATCTAATCATCGCGTGCGGTGGAGCAAACGTCGATTACGAAGAGAAAAACAAATGCTGCGGATTCCACGCAGAACTTCAATCTCCGCGTACCGCCGCGATCCTTACCGGAAACGCGATTGCCGGAGCGATGGATGCGAATGCTGACTGGATGGTTACCCCATGTCCCCTCTGTCATCTTAAACTCGATGTACAAACCCACAGCGCTTCCAAAGCGCTCGGGAGAGACGTTTCATTACCGGTATTGCACATGCCGCAGATGGTGGGACTCGCACTCGGATGTACTCCGGCTGAACTCGGTCTCAACCACCACGTTACCAAAGTCGATTTCGTTTAGAAGAGAAATTCTCTTCTTTACGACTTTGGTCGAAACGCCTTTATTACCGCTTCATTACACTCTAAATACGGCCCTTCAATCAGATCAATACAATACGGTACTGCCGGAAAAACCGCATCCAAACATTCTCGAATCGATTTTGGTTTACCCGGAAGATTGATAATCAAACTTTTTCCCCGTATCCCTGCGGTCTGCCGCGATAAAATTGCAGTCGGTACATACTGAAGGCTTACTTGGCGCATCAGTTCTCCAAATCCCGGCATCATTTTCTCACACACATTCTCCGTCGCTTCGGGTGTCACGTCACGGCGTGCAGGCCCTGTTCCTCCGGTGGTGACGACCAAACAGCACCCTTCACGGTCACACAACTCCATCATCGTCTCTTCAATCGTGTTTTGATCATCGGGGATGCACCGATAGACGATTTCATGTTCGGATTTTAGATAATCCTTCATCGTCTCTTGAATCGCTTTTCCTGAAATATCTTCGTATATCCCCGCACTCGCGCGATCCGATGCCGTAATCACTCCAATTTTAATCATGATCATACTCCTGTAAAAAATGGTTTCCTTCGCGAATCGTCAATACCGTCGCAAAGGGGAGAAAAAATTCCCTCGCCGCTGCCACGTCAATGATCTCATCTTTGAGTCCTAAATAAACTTCAATCCGAATCCCTTTCGCCTTGATCGCCTCCATCATCACTTCATCCCAGATGTAAAAGAGGAGCTCATGCAATTCGTCATAACTGTGTTTACCGTGTCGAATCGGCTGTTTCGGAGAAGGTGAAAAACATAGCTGAGTAAAGCGGTCGAGGTAATTTTCAGGGTCTTTGGTATATCCGGTAAGCTGAAGCCGTTTGAATGACTCTTTTTTAGTCTGAAAAAAAGCAGGAGAAAAAAGCTGTAACAGATCAATACGGCGGTGAGTATTCAATGCTTCACGCGCCGCTTTGATCGCGCCGTAACTAAATCCTGCGATGACATAGTCCCCATATTCCAGATAAGGTTCGAAAAAACGCTCATCATCGGTAAGGGAAAAGCCGCTATAAAATATCATTCATCGTCGCTTTCGCCAGCGATTTAGAAATTTGCTCATATTCACCCAGTATCGCTTCCAGTTTATCGACGCTCGAGTTATACTGATACAATAACGCTTTGATCTCTTCATACAATCGGCTCAGCAACGCCTCTTCATCGTCTGCTTTCGCACTTAGCGTTTTACCCATGCCATACTCGAAAATCATCGATCGAACCAATTCTCGCGCGATCCCGACATCGTTGGATGCATTGGAGGCGTGTTCCCCGAATTTCAAATCACACGCCGCGATCCCCGCAAGATGCACCCGTACCTGCGCTTCGATCTCATGCTTCAGCAGCGGCTCTGCAACGGGTGGAGTGATCGTGTCATTGGAGAGGGAAATCTTTTCATACGGCAAATCAAACCACGTCGCCGCAAACGTTTTACCCGCTTGATAACGGGATTGATAGGCGCGCTGTTGCTCGGAGAGGATCGTGATCTTTTTCTTGCCGAACATCACTTTGTCTTTCACACTCAAAAAATGATCCATTTTGACTTGGATTTCCCGATGACGCAAACACAGCAATGCTGCTTCATTGACCAGTGCCGCAAGAGACGCACCGTTGAACCCAACCGTCATTTTCGCCAGTTCTTCGAGCGACAAGTCATGCGGAATCGTACGAAGGTATTTTTCGAGAATGGAAAGCCGCTCGCTTGCCGTCGGCAATTCGACAAAAATACGTCGGTCAAATCGCCCTGCACGAAGAAGGGCACCATCCATCACTTCGATATTATTCGTCGCGGCGATGACCACAATCCCGCTTGTCTCTTCGAAACCGTCCATCTCTGTCAAGAGTTGATTGAGCGTTCCCTCGCGCTCGTCATTGCGTCCGCCATCGCGTTTTTTTCCGACCGCGTCGATCTCATCGATGAAAATAATCGCCGGAGCATTCTTCTTCGCCGCCGCAAACAATTCGTGGACCCGTTTTGCCCCCATACCGACATAAATCTGTACAAACGACGCTCCGCTTTGGTAAAAAAATGGGACATCCGCTTCGGCCGCCACCGCTTTGGCAATCATCGTTTTACCGACCCCCGGAGGACCGACCAGTAAAACGCCGCGCGGCATTCGAGCGCCGAAATTATAATAGCGCTTGGGATTGCGCAGAAAATCGATAATCTCTTCGAGTTCCTCTTTGACATCGTTGATCCCGCCGATATCGCTGAATTTGACGTTTGATTTGACCGGGACGACACTCGATGCGCTAACTTCTTCGGCGGCTTGTTCCGCCGATTTTACAACCACCGCTTCGTGTTTGGGAAAATCGAAATTGAGTCGGTCACGATACACCCATCCGACCCCTCCGCCGATACCTGCCACCATAATGAAAAAGATGAGCCAGCCATAATTTTTCTTGGGCTCCATTTTCAGTCGATAACTGAGTTCGTGCGGTAACTGGTGAAGTTCGATTTTAACAATCCCTTGGGACGAGGTAGAAAGATAGACATACGTCTCATCGTACACCGCTTCTTCCACCGCACCCGATTCGATGAGCTGTTTTGCCTCCGAGAGCGATACGGTATCAGATCCGTCCCGCAACAACGCGTACATCAGCAAAAGGATGATAATCCCACCCGAAAGTGCGAGGATAAAGGTATTGCGATTAATATTTTGCCACGTTATGTTCATGCGCTACCTCGTAGTTGTCCAGAGTGATCCAATTGCCGTTCAAATCTTCGTCCGATTCAATCAAAATTTTGTTATAAAACTGATCCAAACCGCTGTAAATGCCATTTTTTTCAGATTCCACCAATACATCCAGAGGAACGTTAACCCGTTGTCGGAAAGCGAGATTGTTCGCATCGATCAAAGTACTCAGTTCTTTCATCCGCTCTGCTGCTACCGAGCCGTTGACTTCAGGCTTCATCGTCGCACTCGGCGTTCCGTCACGCTTCGAATAGGTAAAAGGATGGATATGGGTCAAATGAAGGGCTTTTACATTCTCCATCCCTTCCTTCCATAGTTCGTCACTCTCTCCCGGATGCCCGACGATAAAATCGGTTCCCAGCGCGAACCCTTTATCATGAAGCATCCCAAAAAGTTCCACATCGCTCTCGAAGCGATTCCGCCGATTCATCATTTTCAGCATCGCATTGGAACTGTGCTGAATCGCAATATGCAGATGCCGCTCCAACCACGGTTCATCCAAAATTTCTTTGAACGATTCGTTAATTTGAATCGGTTCCAAGCTCCCCACACGGATGCGGCGCACACCTCGGATCAGCGCCATCTTCTTCATCAATTCGGCGATATTACGCCCCTCACCCTGACCGTAACTCCCGACATTGGTGCCCGTTAAGACAAATTCTCCAAATCCGTTGGCCGCCAAACGGGTGATTTGCTCGAGGATTTTAGCCTCATCCATACTCCGCGCATCGCCGCGCACATAAGGGATGATGCAGTAGCTGCATCGAAAATTGCACCCCTCTTGAATCTTGATAAAGGCGCGTGATTTACCGACAAACTCATCGACAATCGCATCGTCGATGTAGTTCAGATCCCCGATTTCATAAAAACGGTTCTCCGATGAGAGAAGGGAATTAATCTTCATTTTTTCCGATTGACCGAAAACGCCGTGTACTTTGTTCGCGCTAAAAAGGCTCTCCCCCTTCGTATGAGCGCCGCATCCCGTTAAAAATAGCTTTTTCCCCTGTTTTTCAATCTGATTGATGTATCCACGCACACTCACATCGGCGCCGTTGGTGACCGTACAGGAGTTCACAACGACAATATCGGCTTCGGCTTCGTTTTCCGTCACCTCGTAATCGCGCAGTGCACTCATCATCACTTGGGAATCAAAGACGTTGGTACGGCATCCGAAGGTTTTAAAATAGACTTTCACTCACCCTCTCCATCGAGTTGCGGGGAACTCATTTTAGGCTGATGATAAAGCATTTGGGTCGGATAGGCGATGGTGATATCCTCTTCTTGGTTAAACGCATCGATAATATCGGCTGAAATACTGCTGCGCAGCGTCAATGTGGCATACGCATTGGTCAAATACCACGCGCTGATCACCAGACCGTTGGATTGGATGAAATTAAACACACGCGGTTCGACATTGGTGCTTTTAAGGCTGTAGCGATCTCGCAGTTTATTCACCTGCTTACGGGTGATATCGGTGTACCCTTTGGAATATTTTCGGCAGATCTCTTTAACCAAATGGGTCGCTTTTTTATGGTTGGAATCAAACGTAATCGTGATGTCGATTCCATCCCACACCGTTTTAAGCGAGGCATGCGAATAATTGGCGATCATCGACGTAAAAACATAGTTGTTCGGAACAAAAATGATACGCCCGGCACGGCGATTGTTCATTACAGTCGTAAGAGTAACATCTTCCATAAGGGTGATCCGAAGAAGCGAAATATCCAACACATCGCCGACGTATTCCATCCCCTCTTTGACAAAACGGACCCGGTCACCGACGTGAATTGAGCCGCCCAATACGATCACAAGCCATCCGAGAATGCTCATAAACCAGTCGCGCATCGCGATCGCAAGACCCGCGGAGGCAAATCCGAGTACCGTTGCGAAATACCCTACGTTTTCAATATAACTAAACGAAATGATTAAAATGACCAGCGACACATTCACAAAGGTGATGATCTTATTCGCCATATAGAAGCGTTCGTTATCGGTAATATAACGTTTGATTACCCGCTTCAGTAAAAAAGCGATTAAGAATAATAAAACGATCACAAAACCGAGATTGAGGAGTTTGTACATCTGATCTTTAATCTGATCATTGATTTTCGCTTCGGTTGATTCGATCCGTTTTTGATACACTTCCGCCGTCGAAATCAACGTGTCCAATGCCAATTTGAACTTTTCGACTTGAAGCAGTGTCGCTTCAAGTTCGACATCATAATCCCCTTTTGGATTCAACCGGCGCAGTTCGTGATAAACGCTCACTTGCCGTTCAAGCAGTTCGATCAGCCCTTGCAGTTCCTCTTCGCGAAGTACATAGTCTTTATACTGGCTGTTAAGCCGTTTGACATACGACAAACCCGTAAGAATCTGAAACGGATTGGAAATGACAGGCTGTTCACCCGCTTCATCGGGTTTAAGGAGCGTGACAAACGGCGAGCTTCCCTGTGCTTTGAGTAAATCAACCTGATCGCTGAGGATTTTTTCTTTGGCCTGAAGCGCCTCTTTCTCTAGCTTACGCTCTGCATTTACCGAGCGATTTTCCAAAACAGCGAGACGATGCTTAACCTGTCGGAGATTCTTACGGGCGCTTTGGTACGCCATGTACGAATTGTAGCTCTTCATCCAGATACTGCTCTCTTTGGAGAGCTCTTTTTTTATCCCTTCAAGCTCTTGTTCCGCACTTTGCAGCTGCAACTCTTTTGAAACAACCGGAGCATTTTTATCTTCACTCTTCGCATAGACGAGTGTTCCAGCAAGAGCAAAACAAATCCAAAAAGGGAGTAAAAAGCGTTTCATCAATCTCATCCTCTGCGATAACGGGATAAAATATCCATCACCGTTGCTTTGGGCACCGTATCGATCATTTCTACCCCTCCGATGGAGCGGGGAAGGATAAAGGTAATCGACGCGTCGCTGCTCTTTTTATCCAAGAAAAAGAGATCATAAAATTTTTCCACATCTTCGATCGGATAAGTAAGCGGAAGATCGTATCGACTTAGTACCGCTCTCACCCGCTCGACCTCGGATGGTTCCATCAGCCCAAGTGCCAACGCCAAATCGTTGGCCATCATCATCCCGATCGCAACCGTCTCCCCGTGCAGATACGTCTCATAGCGTGTTTCGTTTTCGATCACGTGGCCAAACGTATGCCCATAATTAAGCGCTGCGCGAAGCCCCTGCTCTTTTTCATCCGCTTCGACGACTCGTGCTTTAGTCTCAACCGAACGGCTGATGGCAATGGAGAGATTATCCCCTTCCCGCAGATCATGCGTCTCCAACCATTCAAAGAAATCACGGTTGAAGGTTACAGCCATTTTGACGATCTCGGCCACCCCTGCGCCGAATTCGCGCGAAGGAAGTGTCGAAAGAAACTCTGGATCGATATACACCGCGCGGGGCTGATGAAACGCACCGATCAAATTTTTACCGAAACGGTTGTTAATCCCCGTTTTACCCCCGACACTCGCATCCACTTGCGAAAGAAGGGTTGTCGGGATCTGGATAAAATCGATCCCGCGGTTATAGAGGCTGGAGGCAAATCCCCCCATATCTCCGATTACCCCTCCCCCAAACGCGATCAGAAGCGATTTGCGGTTCAAACGATGATCAAACATCCGGTCCAAAATAAATTCGATCGTCTCCATAGTTTTATACTGCTCCCCATCGGGAATCGTAATGATGTACACCTCTTTGGCATTCAAGCGGTTTAAAAGTGTTTTGAGATGTAATCCTGCAACTTTTGGATTGGTGAGAACCGCCACTTTCCCATCAAACGTAATGGTCGGCAATGAACCGATATGAACGGGATACGAATCGTCAATGGTACGTTTAAGGGCAATGTCAATGGTCATAATAGGCCTAAAATAGATGGTTTAAATAGGCTATATGATACTTTAAAATCTCTTAAAATTACGTCAATTACGACTTCAACTTAAGAATACGGATAGCACCGTTTAAAACAATAAACCCAATCAGGGTTCCGATCACCCAATCGGGTACGGGGCTGTGCAGATACATCACTAAAAATCCGGCTATAATCACCCCTAAATTAGCGATCGCATCATTCGCAGAAAAGATATAGCTGGCTTTCATATGAACACCTTCGTCCTTTTTGTCTCGGATAATCCACAGACTGTACAGGTTCACAGCTAGCGCCAATACAGAAATAGCGATCATCGATTCAGCTTGTGGGTAATAGCTGTAATAGATTTGATACCCTACCCGTCCAAACGCGGCTAAAGCCAAGACAATTTCGACCAATCCCGCAAAACGAGCCGCATTTAATTGGTATTTAGCCGCTTTTCCAACGGCAAAAAGGGCTATAGCATACACCATAGCATCCGATAACATATCCACTCCATCGGCCATCAACCCTGCTGAATTGTCTAACCAGCCGACTATCCCCTCAATAAAAAACATCGCTCCATTTAAAAGAAGCAAAATCCAAAGTATTTTCTTTTGATGCGCATCGCTTGATTTGTTTTCATCCTCAAAAGCGCTCACTTCATTCGAAATGATTTCAGCTCCGAACCCAAGCGGTATCAATTTTTCCAAAACGGCCTGAGGTTCTTCGGAATGGATAATAACAACTCTCCGCTCAGGAATATTAAAATCCAATCGGCTCACAGCAAGAGAAGACAAAGAAAATCGAATCATTTGTTCTTCGGAAGGGCAATCCATTTTCGGAATAAAAAAAGTGGTGATGTTGTTTGACATGTTTTAAATCTGCGTCGGGATGAAAAGCTGATGATAACGATCAAGTTTGTCAAACAAAATTTCCGGATCGGTTACCAATAATTTTTTAAGAGGACTCTCAAACATTTTTTCGGTGAACGGCAGACATTGGAGAAAATTCTCTTTCTCACGAAGAAAGCGGATAGGGTTTTGTTCTTCTTCCAACACTCGGATGCTTTTGGAGAAAATGGTCGAGAGGTTTTGGCAATGCTCGATGATCTGAGCTTTGTTTCCCGGTTCTTCGGAGAGGTAGTTAATCAGTTCTAAATCAAATCCAAATTGCGCCGCCACGTCAAAAATCGTCGTCGAAATGTGTTCGACATGGCTCTCTTCACCCAAAATAATCGATACTTGCTTGAGCATCGAAAACGATTTTTCAGCTAATTTCAGTACCGGTACATTGCCGATGTAGAGTTTTTGACGCATTTTTTTATCGCCGAAAACCCTCTGAGAAACAATAAACAAGCCGATATGATGCAGTTTGATATCATTGAGAATCATCTCCTCATCGATCTGCGTATCATAGACGATCTCGACTTGAACACCCGTGGCGGCATACGATTTGATCTCTCTCAAAATCTCCAGATTACCCGGATTGACCACCTTGATCAACAGCGGTTTGTTGAGCTTTTGGTGAATGTACAAACTGCGTCGCAGGAGTGCTTGAACATTTTTACGCTTCTCGATGGCCAAATCGAGGTAGAGATAAAGCTTGCTTCCAAACGGGGCGGGAAACTGCCCAAGCTCGCGTTTGATAGCGCGATAGACCGATTTAAGCACCAATGGTTCACCGACCAGCACCAGCGAATCGTTCGGCTGAATCATTTTATGATCGTTGGGGATAATAAGCTGACGGTTACGGTAAATCGCAACAATTTTCCAGTTATTCTGCTCGATCGCCCCCACATGACGATAAACAAACGAGCTTCCGAAAGGAACCAATACCTCCATAATTTCACCCGTTCCCAACCCGATATTTTGGGCCAATACCGGAATATTCGGAAGATAATTGATCAGATTAAGGGCAAGGTTCTCTTGGACGTTGATCCACTCGACCCCATCATCGAGCCGTTTGGAGTTCCAAAAGTCGAGCGCGATAATCCGCATCGTCGGTTTATAGGTACGGATGTTTTTGATCGTTTGCTCCAGATCCAGCGCATTTTCCAATGCCAAAACCACTTGGGAAAGATCCATTTTGAGAACATTAGAAAGTTTGTAAAAGCTGGTGGGATCGAACGTGAAAAATTTAAATCGTCCGGGATTGTATCCCACAAACGACGTTTCCATCTTTGTTTGTATGATGTAATAGAGGTTTTCACTGGTCTGCGTTTCAATAACACGCTCGATAAAGTGACGGCCGATTTCACCGTCACTGACTATGAGAATTTTTTTCATTCGCTGACAATCCACCTTTTTGTTGGGCGCATTATAGCACGACTCGATTTCCCCACCGTCTATGCCTCTTTTTCCTGCCCCAAGCGATACAGTGCAAAATCGTATTTGACCGGATCATACGGATCGAAAGTTTTAAGCCGTTCGGTAAGCTCGATGGAGGCTCTCAGATCACAGACGGAGCGATCCAATAACCCCAAACGGCGGGAGACGTTAAACGTATGGGTATCCAGCGGCATCAGAAGATCGGCTTTATCGACGCGATGCCATAATCCCATATCCAGCGCATCATCACGCACCATCCAGCGCAGATACATCAGCCACCGTTTCAGTGCCGAGGCTTTTGTGACCGTGCTTAGTGGCTTAGAAATCAAAAATTGATACCCTTGGGAACGATAAGGATTCAACGCATACAGTCGATCAATCAAAAATTTAAGCCCTTCAAAAACGCTACCATCGTCATACCCTTGCATAAACGCTTCTTCCGCTCCACCTTCAAGTCTTAACCGCCGCAGGGTGATCAAAAACTGCGCACAGTCGGTCGCATTTTGAAAGCGGTAATAATACCCCTGCGTCTCTTTGAGTATCATCGATTCTTCCGCATCGATCAGGGTAAAATCGAGTGAATTCAGAAATTGAACGATAGACGAGGCTTTACCGTAGGCAAACAGCGCACAGGCCAGTGCCGAAATTTCGTCGTAATGGAGCCGTGCCACCATCAGCGGGTCGGGTTTCTCCTCGCATAATTCCTCTATGCGGTTTCTGTGCATCACTTCGAGATCGAGCCGCTCTTTGAGTGTACTCATCGCCCCAGCTGATACAGTTTTTTCCGCTCGCTCGATCCGGCGATATTGAGCTGGGCACGGTATTTGGCAATCGTACGGCGAACCATCGTGATGTTGAATTTCGCTTGAACGAGTTCGAGCAGTTTCATATCGCTAAGCGGTTTTTTATGCGATTCGGCTTTGACCAAAGAACTGACGTACTCTTTGATCGCGGCATTGGAGACATCTTCGTCGATGGCAGTCGTAAAAAACTCTTTCATGGCATAGATACCGCGATCGCAGGCGATGTATTTGTTCGCGATCGCCCGCGAAATCGTGGAGGGGTTATGCCCGAATTCATCGGCGAGCATCTTGAGCGTTAAGGGCTTGATCGAGCCTCCTGTGAAAAAATCATACTGATACTCGACGATCATCAATCCCACTTTATAGAGGGTTGCTTTACGCATCTCCAACGCATCGACCAAGCTTTTGGCTTCTTTGAACTTTTGTGCCACAAACGCGTGATCCACCCCATACGCCGTATCAATCGAGATATCGGGATAATATCGGTCGTTAATGCTCACTTCGATCCCCTCCTCTTCGTTACGGTAGATCATCAAGTCAGGGACGATTTGCGTCGATTTTTCCATAAAATCGATAGAAGGAGGATTTTTGAAGCTTCCGATCACCTTCATCGCTTCGGGAAAATGGGGCTCCTTGTGAAACTGATTGAGATTCTCGAGCGACTCGATCATCCGCAGACACAACCCATATCCTTCATCGCTGATTTGGGCCGATTCGAGCTGAAACACAAACGATTCTTTTAAATCTCTCGATCCGATTCCGATCGGCTCAACATGGATGAAACGGCGGCGGATTTTTTCAAACTGCTCATAGGTGATCCCCTGTGCTTCGCAAAACGCTTCGGTATCTCCTTCGTAATATCCCCCCTCATCGAGGTTTTCGGCAACATGATGAGCCACGAGCTTGGAGATCGGGGTGGGGAACAGCGGCTCTTCGAGCTGCTCTTCAAGTACATCATACAAACTTTTTTCCGCCACCGTCAGCGCTTCAATCGCTTCGGAATGGGAGTTTTGGACGTATCCGTACTGAATTTTTTTCGGGATACGCGATTCGAAGGACTCTTCATACCCCGATTTGACTTCGATGAGTGGATTACTCTCCACAAACGGCGCCATCGCTTCGCCCAAGTCGCTCAGACTCGAATGGAGGATCGGGAGCCAGTTACGCAGGGTGTTCGAGAGCTTGTTTTTAAGCTCGACGTTAGCACTGACCCGTAGTTTAGCCATGATTAGAGTTTGAACGATTCACCGAGGTAGTGTTGACGCACATCCGGGTTATGGGCGATTTCATCGCTCGTCCCGGAAGCCAAAAGCTGCCCTTGCTTGATCACATACGCACGATCGCATACGGCCAGCGTTTCGCGGACGTTATGATCGGTTATCAGTACGCCAATCCCATACTCCACCAACTGTTTAATAACATTTTGGATATCCAATACCGCGATAGGATCGACTCCCGCAAACGGCTCATCCAGTAACAAAAAACGAGGTTTGTTTACCAATGCCCGTGCGATCTCGGCACGGCGGCGCTCTCCACCGGAGAGATTGATCCCGCGGCGGTTTCGGATCGGTTCGATGTTAAGCATCTCCAACAGCTCCTCGATTCTCGCTTCTTGTGTCTCCTTATCCAAATTGCCCGCTTGCGCGGCGATAATAAGGTTCTCTTCGACGCTCAAATCTTTAAAAATCGATGCCTCTTGGGGAAGGTATCCGATCCCCATTTGTGAGCGTTTGTGCAACGGCAGATGGGAGACATTGACCCCGTCGATAAAGACCTCGCCGCCACTCGCTTCCACCAAACCGCAGACCATATAAAAAGTGGTCGTTTTTCCCGCTCCATTGGGGCCTAAAAGACCGACCACTTCACCGGTTCGCAGTTCCATCGAGACGCCCCGTACGATCTCATGGTTCTTGATCGTTTTCACCAACCGGTTGACTTTTAATTCATGCACGCTGCACCTCATAACATCGTAAATTTTCGTCGCATTTCGTGATTTTGAGAATCACATATCCCATTTGTGAGCGTTTGAGCCAATTTATCAGGGTATCATCTCCCCATTCGATCAGATGATACCCCTCATGCTCCAGCTCCTCCATCATCCCCAAGGAGAGAAATTTGTCAAACCCGTAGTTATACAGATCATAATGATACAGTTGCTCGCCATAACGCTGTTGAAGCGAAAACGTCGGGGAAGTGACCGTCTCATCCATCCCTAAAAAGCGTGAAAAAGCTTGTGTGAAGGTCGTTTTTCCGCTCGCCAAATCCCCTTGCAAAATGACGATTCCCCCATGAGGAAGCAGCGAGACGATCTCTTCACACACCTCACCTAGCGATTCGATCGGCAGTTTTTTCATAGTTTGGATGACACGCTGACAATCTGATCGAGTTTTTGGGATGCTTTACCGCTCAGGAGCGTATCACGCGCGATTTCCAGTCCCTCTTGCACATCTCTCGCCATTCCTTCGGCGATCAACGCATACGCGGCATTAATCAATACCATATCCCGCTGAGCGTCGGTGGCTCGGTTGTTCAAAACATCGGTCAATATCTGGGCATTGCGGGGTGCTTCTCCTCCAAGTATCGCTTCAAACGGCACTTTTTTGATCCCAAGTGCTTGCGGATCGATCTCAAAATACTCGATATGACCATTTTTGAGATGAGCTGCCGAGGTAACATTGCTGATACTGATCTCATCCATTTTCTCTTTCGAACTCACCACGATGGCCGAGTTCATCCCCAGTTCACGCGCCGCTTCGGCCATTTTAGAGACAAACACCTCATCAAACACGCCCAACAGAATTTTGGAAAGTCCGACCGGATTGGTCAGAGGACCGAGAATGTTGAAGATCGTTTTTTCAGGGATGGAGCGGCGAATCGGCATAATAAATTTCATCGCCGGATGGTGATACTGAGCAAATAAAAAGGTGAACCCGCACTCTTGAAGCAATGTCGAACTCTGCGCGGGAGTAAGGTCAAGTTTAACCCCTAAGTATTCCAATACATCCGCACTTCCGGATTTAGAGGTAATCGAGCGATTACCATGCTTCGCGACATACGCACCGCTGGCGGCAAGCACAAGTGCGACGGTGGAGCTGACGTTAAAACTCCCGCTCTTATCCCCGCCCGTCCCCACGACATCGATCAGCTTGGGTTTGAGATCCGCTGGAACGTCCAAAATAATCGAGTGTTGCCGCATTACCTCCGCCGCATCGGAAATCATCGACGAAGGGGTTTGGGGATTGAGCGGAAGCGTCGATAAGAATTCGCGCATCTGCTCATCATTCAGACGATGCTCAAACAACGCTTCAAAATCGGCTTTGGTGACATTCATACGAGTTCCTTGACATAAAGATGCTGCTGCGATTTTGGGGTCGATTTGATGGTCGGGATCGCCAACACCTCATAGCGTACCTCTTTTTCGAGGTAGATCAGAGTGATCACATCCCCAACCGCGACATTTTTAGAGGCCTTGATCGCTTTGCCGTTGATGTGAACCACATTTTCCTCGATCATATCCTGAGCGACGGCGCGGCGTTTGGTAAGATTGACGGCATTAAGAAATTTATCGATACGCACAACAGTTTGATTCCAACTAGGTAAATTTAAAGCGTTAATTGTAGGAGACGTAAGCTAAAAGAGAGGTAAGAGCGCAAAAATTGTTCCACTATTGATTTTATTGCTTTTTATAATTTTTGCTATAATCGTTACCATGGAAACAACTTATCCCGGCTCACTTATCATCCTACAGGATTCGGATACGACCCGTCTAGTATGCAGCGGGTCATGGACGCTGGAATATATTCCCCATTTGAACCAGTGCCTCGAAGAGTTCGATCCCAAGACTCCCCTCGAATGGGATATGGAAGAGATCACGGCTATCGATACCGCCGGTGTGGCACTCCAGATGTTATGGAGCCGAAAATTTCGAACTCGCGGCATCCCTTCGCATCATATGCGTATGAGCCCATCTCACGCTTCGCTTCAGGCATTGCTCTATCCTGAGGATTCTTCCCCCTCCTCGTTTCCTTCCAAAAACAGCTGGTTGGAGCGTTTTGGACGTCATGCGTACCATCTAGCGCAAGAACAACGCCGTTTTTTAACGTATTTAGGCGAAGCGATTTCCTATTTCATGCTCTCGATAGCGCATCCCTCCCGTATCCGTTACCGATCCATCATCGCCAACCTCTATGCGGTGGGAGTCAGTGCTCTTCCGATCGTACTGCTCAACGCTTTTTTGATCGGGATCGTGATCACCTACCAAAGCATCGTCGTCCTTCAAAAATACGGCGCCGATCTCTACATCGTCGATATGGCAGGGGTTTCATTAACCCGCGAGCTGGCTCCGCTCATCACCGCGATTGTCGTGGCGGGACGGAGCGGATCGGCGTTTACCGCCCAGATCGGGGTCATGAAGATCACTCAAGAGATCGATGCCATGAAAACCATGGGATTTAACCCCTTCTTTTTTCTCGTCTGGCCGCGTGTGATCGCACTGATGATCGCCATGCCGCTGCTGATCTTTTTTGCCGACATCGTAGGGATTATGGGATCGATGCTCATCGCCCACACCCAATCTAATCTCAGCTACGGCGAGTTTATCCACCGACTCCAGTCCACACTGGCGCTCAAGCATTTTATCATCGGCATCTCCAAAGGCCCTTTTTTCGCTTTTCTCATTGCCATTGCCGCTACGTTCCGAGGATTTCAAGTCTCCTACAATACCGAGAGCATCGGGCTCTACACTACAAAAAGCGTCGTAAACTCGATCTTTTTGGTCATTGCGTGCGACGCCCTTTTCTCGATCTTGCTAACGGAATTCAAACTATGAATCAAGCCCTCATCGAAGCACGCGAGCTCACCACTGCCTTTGAGGGGACGCTGATCCATGACCGTATCTCCTGTACCGTGTATCAAAACGACATCTATGCCATCATCGGAGGAAGCGGTTCAGGCAAAACCACCCTCCTTCGAGAATTCATCTTGCTCCAACACCCCCAAAGCGGCTCTATCCGCTTACTGGATTATGATCTGGCGACCATCACCCCCGCGCAAGAGGAGTCGCTTCGGCGTCAATGGGGGGTATTGTTTCAATCCGGCGCCCTGTACACCTCCCTGAGCGTCGGCGAAAACATTGCCATCGTGTATCGCGAACATACCGATCTAAGCGCTGAACTCATCGACGAGCTGGTGAACCTCAAAATCAAAATGGTAGGGCTCCCTCCCCATGCTCGCCACCTCACCCCCAGTGAACTCAGCGGCGGGATGATCAAACGCGCGGCACTCGCTCGTGCCCTCGCCCTCGATCCCAAACTATTGTTTCTCGACGAACCCACTTCCGGACTCGATCCGCTCAGTTCACGGCAATTCGACACCCTCATCCAAAACTTGCGAGATTTATTGGGGCTCACGATCGTGATCATTACCCACGATCAAGCGAGCATCCTCTCCATCGCCAACCGTCTCCTCGTACTCGGGAATAAAAAGGTAATTGCCGAGGGGAGCCTCCAAGAGGTCTCGAGGATCGATCATCCTGATATCAACCACTTTTTCCCAAAGGATTTGTATGGAATCGCGCATTAACTACACGGCCGTAGGGGTGTTTGTCCTGATTCTCTCCCTCTCGCTCGTGACATTCGCCTTCTGGCTGGCCAACAACGGCGAAAATGAATCGGATTACAACTACTACCACATCTACTTTGACGAATCGGTCTCCGGCCTCTCTCCTGAGGGCTCCGTTCAGTTTCAGGGGGTCAAAGTGGGAAAAGTGACCGATATACGGATCAATCCCCGTAACACCGCACAAGTGGAAGTGACCATCCGTATCCTCAAATCCACCCCCGTGAAAAGCGATACCGAAGCGACGCTGAAGACCATCGGCATCACGGGGATTGCCTACATTGCGCTCAGCGGCGGTAAAAACGGTCTTCCCCCCATCAAAACCTCTAAATACGCCTACGGAACCATCCCTTCCGCCCCCTCTCTGACCCAGCGTCTCGATGAGACGATCAATCTCATCGGAGAACGGCTTGAGAGCATTACGGCAAAAACCGATAAACTCTTTACGGATGAGAATTTCAACAATATTTCTGCCTCTTTGGCCAATCTTCGCTCCATCACCGCTCAAATCGACGCCTATCAAAACGACGTGCAAGCACTCATCCATCAAACCTCCCAGATGGAAGCCAATCTCACCCATACCTCCAATTCGCTGAATCAGGTGGTCAAAAACGACCTTACTTCGACCCTACAATCGCTTCAACAAACTTCCCAAGAGGCGCATCAGCTTATCCGAACTATCGAAACATCGGTTGAACGTGGCGATTATGATGTACGCTCCATCGCTACCCCGACGATGAACGAACTCAGCCGCACCTTACATCAGACACAAACCCTCACACATGAGATGGAACAGGCTCTCCAAGCCCTACGGGAAAGCCCCTCCGATCTGCTCTTCAAAAAATCGACCCCAAAACCCGGACCAGGAGAATAACCATGCCGTTTTATGTTTTACTAACCCTCAGTTTATACCTCTTGAGCGGATGTGCATCCCATACACCTTCCATCACCCAATACTCTCTTTCTCCTTCGTATTCCAAACCACAAATAAGCGATTCCAAAACCCATAAGTCGATCAAATTGATCACGACCGAAGCACTCTCGTCGCTAAACACGAAAGCGATCCGCTACACGCTTCCTAACCTTGAAAGCGGTACGTATCTCTATGCTCGATGGAGTGACACCCCCGCCATGATGCTCAATCGCCTCCTTGCCTCTTCGCTTGAAAACGAAAGAATTTTTCCCATAATCATCACTTCGCATTCAAGTACGCAAAGCGATTGGGTGCTCGAATCTGAGCTGCTTACCTATGAACACCGCTTTATTGAAAACCGATCCAGTCAAGCGGTTATCGACATCGTCGGTCGTCTTATCGATATCAAATCCAAACAGCCGATTGCCGCGAAACGCTTTACGATTACCGTCGATGCACCGAGTGAGGACATACGAGGAGGGATTAACGCATTTCAGCACGCTTCTGAAGAGCTGACGCGCCAACAAATCCAGTGGCTGAAATCAGTTGTTTTCCACTGATGAGAGTTCCTGACACTTTTATGCAAATTTGATTCAATCGATTCGCCTTAATGCTAAGATTACTCTCATTGACTAGATCACGATTTTTATTCTTAATTGTCTTTAAGTACTAAGTGGTTACGATGATTTTTGACGAAATAAAAACACATTAAAACCTAAATAAATCTATTAGGTTTGAGGAGCTCTCATGAAATCCATTAGAATGAGTCTCGCAGCTGCCATGCTGATGGGTGCAAGCGCGTACGCGATCGATAATGTGAAGGTAAACGGGGATGCAAAATTCTTCTACAACACCAGTAACTCCGATTACACAAAAGACGGAAGCAAACGCAGCGGTCTTTTTGATCAGGGAGTAGTAGGAGAAGGGGGAAGCCAAGCCGATGCCGGTCTTCGTATCGGGGCAACGGGTGATTTGCTGAAAAACATATCGTTTGGGGTGACGGGTCATGCGATCAGTACCCTCGGACTTGAGAATAATGTCGTCTCGAATGCATGGAGCGGTGCCCATTCCAACGGTTCTGCGGCGGCAGGCACAAGCGGTGTCAAAGACGCGGCATGGTTAAGTGAATTGTGGATCGCAGGGACGGCAGGCAATACCACCGGAAAAGCGGGACGTATGCAGCTGGATACCCCCTGGGTTTTTTCTGAGACATGGTCGATTGCACCTAACACATTCGAAGGGGCGGTCCTGATCAATAAAGATCTTCCCGATACGACCGTCGTAGCAGGATGGATCGGCAAAGGCAACGGTGCCAATGCTCTGGGATATAACAACCGTGGAATCGGCGGCGTCGATAATAACTCAAGCGGAATCGGTTGGGAAGGGGGTGTCATCGGTAAAAATGCCGATTTCAACACCTTCTTGCATGAGGGGGCGTATGCGATTGGAGCCATCAACAATACGCTTAAGCCTTTAACAACACAAGCATGGTACTACGATGCCCTCGCAGTCGCAGATGCGTATTGGTTGCAAGCCGATATCGACTTTTCATTACTCCCGGGGGTAAAATTGGGTGCGCAATACGCGAACCTTGACCCAAAAGGGAAAACCTCCCATGCCGGCATTACCGAAAATTCATCCGCCTACGCCTTTAAAATAGGGTATGAAGGGATCGAAAATCTGAAATTATCAGCGGCATTCTCTCAGGTGGATGACAAAGGGAGCTTAAAAGTTTCCAATATCGCGACCAACAATACCGGTATCGCCCAATCCAAACTCTATACGGAAGCGTTTATGAATTATGGCTATGTCGGCGCTCCCGATGCGAGAGCGTATAGTGTTTCGGCTGAATACACCGCCGATATCGCAAAATTCGGTATGTATATCACCAATGTACGGGTTAACGACACCAAAGCACAAGTCGTGACACTCCCCGATGGGACAGATATGAGAGAAGTCACCCTCACCGCGTACAAATCATTCGGCCCTTTGGATGTTATCCTAGCGTATTTCTCAACCGATGCGGATGATCAAAACAAAAAGAACAGCACCGATACCAACGGACAACGCTACGACAGCTTACAAGCGTATCTGATCCTTAATTTTTAGTGTATAATCTCCCCAAATTATCGACGTGATTAAAATGGGGAACCGATGTTAGATGTCAAAGAGATTAAAGAAAAAGTCGCTCCCCTCAAAATTTTGATCGTCGAAGATGAAGAACTCATACGGATGCTGATGAATAACTTTATGAGTCGCCTTTTCGATCATGTCGTGAGTGCGGAAAACGGTGAGGACGCGTTACATAAATGGGAAGAATTTGGTCCGTTTGATGTTGTTTTAACGGATGTACGTATGCCCAAAATGACAGGAAAAGAACTGGTAAAAGTGTTAGAAACCTTTGATCATCGCCCTTACGTTATCGTTGTTTCCGCATCCGAAGAAGACGCACAAGAAGCATTAGAGCACAGTGATGTGTTCATCCCTAAACCCTTAGGCTTTAATCAAATTCTTGAAACCCTCTCCACGATGATCCAAACCAAAGGGGTTTAACACTCCCATTACCCAGATTTCGCCGTCTCCATCAACGAACTTAGTATTTGATCGATCGTTGCCACATCGAATCCATCAATCGCCGTTTGAAGCCGCTGAATGATCTCAGCCAATTTCGTATCAGGATGCTCGTCCAAAAAGAGTTTGAGCTCGTCTATTAGAACACCCATTGTCATTGTTTGTCTCTTACACTTTCCATCGATTTAACAAATCGTGCGTACCGATTCTTCCCTTCGCGTTTCGAAGCCAAAACCGCCTCATCGGCTTTTTGAAGAAGTTCGTTGGCATTACTTCCATCTTCAGGATAGAGGACTAATCCCATATTGCTACTGATCGATAGAGTACGGCTATGGATCTCAAACGGAGCCTTCAGCGCTTCGAGTACTGCGATGGCTATGTTTTCCATACCACCGTCGATATTCGGTAATAAAATGACAAATTCGATCCCACCGATCCGGTACAGTAAATCATTACTACGAATCACCTTTTCTAGCCTTTGAACGACTAATTTGATGAGGCTGTCTCCATTCGCGTGCCCGATTTTATAATTAATCTCATCGAAATTATTGAGATCTAAATAGATCACTCCCAGTTGTTGAACAAAACGATCAGATCTTTCCATCTGTTGTTGCAGGTGGGTAAAAAACATATGACGATTCGGCAGATCGGTCAAGGCATCGAAGTTAGCCTGATACCATAGTTTTTGATTCGCCTCTTCGATTTTAGACATATTCAAAAACGAGCCGATGTATTTTTTCGTCTGGGCACGATCCACAATCATTTTTACGGTAAATAATTTAAAAAAGATGCTTCCGTCTTTATGACAATCCGATATTTCACCTTCCCACCCCTGCTGGAGTCGTACCGCTTCTTGGAAATGGTGATAAAACTCCCGGGATAAGATTTCAGAAGAAATAGTTGAAGAGGGACGGTTAACAACCTCATCCGCGCGATATCCCGTTAAAGTTTCAAATGCTGGATTGATGCTCAAAATCATACCGTTTTCATCGCTGATGAACATCCCATCCTCACTGGCAATATAAACGGTCGCTTCAAGCGCTTTTCGACGATAAAGTACTATACCACGCCATAAAAGGATCACTATACTCGCAAGTAAAGTAAAAATTATATAATCGTTATACATTTTTTACGCTTCCATGTCCTGATTCGAGACAACATCCTTATAGGTGTCCCGTATCCGTAAAAAATCGTCCAAATGCTGAAAAAACAAATCGACCAGCTCAGGATCAAAATGTTTTCCCCGCTCTTCTTTAAAAAGAGCAAAAATTTCTTCATCTTTCCATGCTTTTTTATACACCCGTTCACTTCCCAACGCATCAAAAACATCCGCGAATGCCGTAATCCTCCCCTCAATCGGAATATCCTTGCCGATCAACCCTCTGGGGTACCCGCTGCCGTTAAATTTTTCATGGTGCGTGTAGGCAATCAAAGCGGCAATATTCAGAATCGGCCGAGAGGTTTTATTGAGCATTTCATATCCCAATTCCGCATGTGTTTTCATGATGTGAAATTCATCGGGTGTGAGTTTTCCCGGCTTATTTAAAATATGATCCGGTATTGCAATCTTGCCGATGTCGTGCATCGGTGACGCTAAGCGTATGAGCTGGGCATGGTCCTCTTCTACCCCATACAGCGTTGCCAGTAAATACGAATATTCCGCTACCCGTTTAATATGTTTTCCCGTTTCGTTGGATCTTGCTTCCGCGACGGCACCAAGGGTAAAAATAACCTCTTTTTGGGTTGCTACGATTTCGACATTGAGCTTTTCCACTTCGGCAAGGGTCTCTAAAATTTTTTGCTCTTGAAAATCCTCAAAATATTTAAGTTTGATCAAATTCTCGACACGGGCAACTAATTCTCGTGCATGAAACGGTTTTGTCACATAATCCGATCCTCCGGCATCGAATCCCATCACCACACTCTCTTCGTCGGTTCGTGCCGTCAAGAATAAAACGGGGATATAGCGGTAATGGGGATGTTGGCGAATACGGCGACAACACTCATGCCCATCCATCTCCGGCATCATCACATCCATCAAAATAAGATCATATTGATCCTTATCGATCATGCTAAGGGCTTCGACACCCGAATAGCTAAAGCTGATATCGTATTTTTGCATCCCTAAAGCACTCGCCGCCAACTGAATATTCGTCGGGGTATCATCCACGATTAAAACTTTTGGTTTAGTATGATTCATAAAGCCTCTTTTTGCAAATTTTCTCGTAAAACGTGTAGCAATCGTTCTATTTCAATAACATCAAATCGCCGAATCGCATGTTCCAGTTCATCGTGTACATGTTTGAGGAGCGTATTGGGATACTCGCTTAAAAAGCGGTTTAGTTCTTCAGCCAATTCTCCAAGTTTGGCAAAATTATGCGTGAGTTGTTCTTCCTTTAAAATCGCCGCGAATGTATCGTCATATACTTTCTGAATCCCATGCTCAAACTCTAAGGATTTTTCCTCCTTGATCGTGTCCGTAGTCGGATTGGTTTGACTGCACGGTAAAAATTGGCTGATCCCGTGAAGCAATTCTTCATTCGAGAGCGGCTTACTCAATACGCTGTTAAATTTCAATCCCTCTAATTTTTGCTTGTCCACATCCGAAACCGCCGCCGTTAGTGCAATCACCGGAATAGTGTTAAACTCAGGATTCTCATTCAATCGTTGCTTGAGCGCATAACCGTCCATTACGGGCATCTGCAAATCCAATAAAATCAAATCAATACGATGCAATTGCAATTTCTTCAACGCTTCTTCCCCATTCGCCGCATCAATAATCTCAAAAGGGTATTTGGAGAGGCGATTACGGATCAGAAGTAAATTCAACTCTACATCGTCCACCGAAAGAATCGTAGCCGGTTTAAAGGTATAAATCACCTCTTTAGCCACAGACGTTTCGATTATCGGCGTCGTTTCATACGGAACTCTCTTGAACGAAACGCTAAATTCACTTCCCGTTCCCAGCTCGCTTTTGAGATGGATATCGCCGCCCATCAAAGCTGAAAGTTTTTTAGTGATCGCCAAGCCTAATCCAGTCCCGCCGTATTTTCGGGTATCTTGACCGTCACTTTGCTCAAAATCATCAAAAACTTTATTCCGATCATTTGACGAAATGCCGATCCCGGTATCGATCACCTTAAGGGTTACATCGATCAGTTGATTCTCTTGGTCAAAGGTATCGAGAATCAACGCTACCGTGATTCCTCCCGTATCGGTAAATTTAATCGCATTCCCGATCAGATTGAAAAGAATTTGTCTAAGTCTCACATCATCCATAACCCAAATCACGGGCATATTCTGGGGAACTTCAATGGTAAAGGTCAACCCTTTATTATGAATAGAGGTAGCAAAAACCGTCCGAATCTCCTCTAAAAAATGGATAATATTAAACGGCTGCGCTTTGATTTGGAGTTTACCGGCTTCGATCTTGGAGAGGTCGAGAATGTCATTAATAATTTGAAGCAGACTTTTCGCCCCGGTTTTAATCGATTTGACGTACCCCAGCTGCTCATGTGATAATCCTTCACTCGCTTCAAGCATCTCCGTAAAGCCCATCACCGCATTCATCGGGGTGCGTATCTCATGACTCATATTCGCCAAAAATTGCGATTTGGCGACATTCGCCTGTTCAGCTTTCAGTTTCAGTTTGATCAAAGAAGCTTCAAGATTTTTCATATCATTAATATTGCGTAATTGAGAATAAATAGCCATCTGTCCGTTATAGATGATTTTGGTGATAATAATATCACACCAAATGGGCTGACCATCAGCATCGGAATGCATCCATTGAAATCGCATATGTCCTTTTGCAACCATTTCCGACAAAATATGTTGCACCTTTACCGACGAAAGTTCACCATCAGGCTGATAAAGGGGTGATAATTCTTCCGGTGTTTTCCCAATAATCTCTTCAGCTTTCCTTTTGTATAGCTCTAAACACCCCTCATTACACAATACATATTTACCGTCAACAACAATCGCATTGGCATCGGAACTGTTATTGAACAGGGCTTCGAATTTATTCTTTTCCCGCGTTAGATCGAGCTGTAATTGCCGCCGGAACTCAAGTTCACGTTTAAGATTACGGTAGATATAAAATCCAAAGACGAAAAGAGAAAAAAAGAACAGTATCACCAATTCTAATTTGATATGCATCATTTTTTCCTCACCTATCAACATAACTAAATCATATCCAAGATACCCTGCGCTATTTTTAAAAGCGGTAATTGTTTCTCGACCGCGCCGATATCATGCGCCACTTTGGGCATCCCATAGACGACGCAGCTTGCTTCATCCTGCCCCAGCGTACGGGCTCCCGCATTACGCATGGCGAGCAACCCTTTGGAACCGTCACTCCCCATGCCGGTCAAAATAACGCCGATTGCATTTGCACCGGCGATTTTCGCCACCGAATTAAACAAAACATCCACCGAAGGGCGATGCCCGGAAACTTTATCCCCGCTTCCGATTTCGACGTAATAACGGGCACCCGAACGACGCACCACCATATGATAATCTCCCGGAGCGATCAATACCACCCCCGGAACAATCGAATCCCCATTACGTGCCTCACGTATCTCCATCGCACAAACGGAATTCAAGCGCTCCGAAAAAGGGGCGGTAAAATTGGCCGGCATATGCTGCACCACCACGGTTCCGGGAGAGTTGCGCGGCATCGCCATCAAAACATCTTTAAGCGCTTCCGTCCCCCCCGTCGAAGCTCCGATTGCGACGATTTTATTGGTCGTTTCGGCTAATGAGGTCGTATTGGCCTGCTCTTTGGTGCGCATGACCCGCTGAAAGACTTTTGCTTTTGCCGCATTTTTCACTTTGACAAGTAATTCATCACGCATCTCGTTTTTTCCATCGTAGATATACGAATGGGGTTTAGGAACGAAGTCAACCGCTCCCGCTTCCAACGCATCCAGGGTCGTTTTAGCCCCCGATTGGGTAAGTGAAGAGACCATCACCACCGGTACCGGCATGTAATGCATCAACCGTTTTAGAAAACTGATACCGTCCATACGAGGCATCTCTACATCCAGACACACAACATCGGGTCTTAACTCTACGATTTTATCCCGCGCGATAAATGCATCCGGTGCCGTTGCTATCACCTCGATCATCGGATCGCTGGATAATATTTCACTTAAAACCGCTCTCGCTGTGGCACTGTCATCCACAATTAATACTTTAATAGCCATCTACCACCCTCATTGTTTATTTAGCGTATTTCATCAATACGGTGCCGCGACCGCAGTTGAGCTGAATCTTTCGTCCATAATGCCCCCCTACATCTTCTGCCACAATCGGAATTTTAAATTGTTCCAAAATCTCACGGGCTACAATAATGTTTTTTTCACCGATCATCATACTCGACTTAAATTCTCCCACGCTTATCGATGCTCCGCCAAAGATTTTTGCTTCCATCTGATAAGGCAGAGATCCTCTGTCCATCATCGCTTCAATCAGCTTCGGTACGGAGATATTACCGTACTTCGGAGTTTGAAGACCGTTACGATTCCACATCGGCAATAAATAATGATTCATCCCCCCGATCCGCAAGATCTTGTCATACAGGCATACCGCGACACACGAGCCCAACACGGTCGAAATCGCTTTATCTTCCCCATCCACATAAAATTCTCCCACATGGATGAAGGTGGAACACCCCTGTATCATTAGATCTCAATCGCATCATCAAACGAATCAAATAAAAAATCATTCGACCCGCACGCTTCGGAATCGGGAAGGGCTACTTTAAGCGGTAACGTAACAATGAAAATCACCCGTCCATTGTCCGATGTGTAATCAATACTTCCATCCATACGTTCACAAATATCACGAACGATTCCCAGACCAATTCCCAATCCGTGGACACCCGTCATTTCACTCGTCGGTTCATACGCAAAACGGGTGTAAATTTGGGGTTTAAACTCCACATTAGGAGCCTCTCCCTCATCGCTGACGCTCAAACAAAAATTCCCCTCTTCTTCGTATAGTTTTACCGCAATATTCCCTTGTTCGTATCCGTAGCAGACGGCATTGGCCAGTAAGTTAATTATAATCAGATAGAGTTTTAACGGATCGCTGACGATCGATGTTCCCAGTTCGTTGCACACTTGGATATTCATTTTTTTCGCTTTGATCGAAAAACGGAGCGTATCGATTGCTTCATCGATCAACGTCATCGGATCGATCAGTGCATGGGAAAAATTGACGATTCCACTCTCGATCTCCGCCGCCGCCATCAGGTTTTGAATCCGGAAATTAAGCCGAAACGCCTCTTCTTGAAGCAGATCAAAGAGTGCCGCTTTGGGATCGTCCGATGGGGGAGCAAAACGGGGCAGCATCCCCAAAATAGCCGTCATGGGATTATTCAGTTCATTAGCAATCAACGATAAAAACCGTGATTTTGCTTTTTCACTTTGAACCAGCAACGTATTGAGTTCCAGTACCTTACGCGTTAAAAACGTGATCTCTTCGTTTTCAGCCATCTTACCCTTCTCCCTTTCCCAAATTGACGACGTATGCATGAAACGTATCGGCCAAACGGACATTTTGCTCACTTTTGTGCATCAAAAACCCGATTTCCGTACCGAACGATTTTCCCATTTTAAGCATACTTTCGAGTTCGGTCGTTGTCTGAGAAATCAAGAGTTTTAATTGAGAAAAAATAACCCCGAAGCCGGTTGATTCCTGAGCATTGGCTCCGGCTTCTATGGTCCCGTATATTTGAATGTATCCCAAATACATCATCTGCTGTTCGAGTTGATCGAGATATTTCATGCATGTATAAATACTCTCCGAAAGCTTTGTTTGAACGTGTTTTAATCGATTCGTATCTTTTATCATCAAAAGAAGCAAGTCCGATAAATTGTTGATCATCTCTTTATGACCCGATTGGGCACAATGGGAACCGCACTCTTCCACAAAAAAGTTGATCATCGAACCTTGCACATGGATACAACAAATCGTGAAAACGATATCATGCAGAGTATCGGATAACAGTTGAACGGTCTGATCAATATCGCTGATCAGAATATCATTCTCTTTGGCATTGACTCGAATATCACCGGCCAAAACCCCAAACGCTTCTCCTCCATGCTCTACTTTGTAAGAAGAGACCGACGCATTCAAGGACAAAAAGACGATATCTCTTGCCAATTTTCGTAAGAGAACCCCTTTGGATTCAAAGGAACGTTTGATATCTAAAAAAAGGTCAATCTTACGAAACCATACTTCGTATTCATTCATCAGCGCCGAACCTTGCTGACGTACAGATTGCAATTTCTCAAGAAAAGGGTCAAGGTTTACTGCTGAATCGTCATAAAATGACGCTTTAGGAGGAATTTCCTTCTGTTTTTTAAGCTCCACTAAAAAAGCGTCACTCATAAAATGGCTGTAGCTATCAAAGCCCAAAGAGGATAATTGTTCCTCCAACACCTTCTGACTCTCTTCCATACCGCCGATGCTTTCTGCCATCATCAAACGCAGATAAAGAGCTTTAACGGTCTCAAAAATAGCACTGCCCGGTTTAAATCGGATCGAGATGTAGCGATCTTTCAGTGGAAAGACCGCCGCCATTACCCAGTAAAAGCTACCGTTTTTTGCCCTGTTTTTGACATAAGCGATAATCGGTTTATCCGCTTGGATATAATCCCACAACGTTTTAAAAATAATTTTAGGCATGTCGGGATGACGGATCACATTATGGTATTTTCCGATCAATTCCTCTTTCGTGTATCCGCTAACCCGGAAAAAAACGTCATTTCCCGCGAGAATAGTACTGTTCTGATCCGTGATGGAAAAAAACAGTTCATCGGCATCAAACTTGGCTTCTTGCGCAACGTTCGCCATATCGCTCATTTCAAAGCCTTTTAAATTTTTTCATAGATCGACGAACCGATCAGTTTAAACCCGTTATTAGTGGACGTGATGGATTCCGAACTTCCCAGAAACAACGGCGAACCTTTCTCTAATAGCGATCCGAAACGCTGTAATAAGTCAAAACGGGTAGGCGCATCAAAATAAATCATGACGTTACGACAAAAAATCATGTCAAATTTATTTTTGAAAAAAAACGGATCGGTTACCAAGTTATAAAGACGAAATAAAATTTTATTACGTAAATGAGGGACGACATGGTAACTTACCCCCCCCTCATGACGCACTTTCTTAAACGCATTAAGAATATGGGTTTGAGAAAGTCCTTTTAGTTGTTCCTCCGTATAAATACCTTCCATCGCTTTGGTGAGCACTTTCGCCGAAATATCCGTCGCCAATATTTTGATATCCCACTGATCAAAGTCATCCAGATGCTGCTGTAAAAACATCAATATCGTATAAGGTTCTTCCCCGCTCGAACATCCGGCAGACCAAATGCGCAATTTTTTCTCTTTTTTAGCGACGATGATACGCTGAATATTTTTTTCCAACCACACCCATTGTGACGGTTCTCTAAAAAACGAAGTCAAATTCGTCGAAATGGCACTCACAAAAAGGGTCAATTCATCGCCGGATTGATCCGCAAGAAGATAATCGTAATAAGCTTTAAAGGAATCAAGCCCAAGTTGATTGAGTCGCTTCATCAAACGGGATTTGATCAACGTCGTCTTTTCATTTGAGAGCGAAATACCTACCGTTTGGTAGATATAGCGCTGAAACAGAGCAAATTCTTGGGGTTTTAGCTCGATATCACCCATGTGCCGTCTCGATTATCGGACGTAGGGCATCCACATTGAGGATCAAGGCGATGTCACCATTGCCCAGTATCGCTCCTCCGGAAACTTCTTTGAGTTTCGCCAACGATTTACCCAATGTTTTGATCACCACTTGCTGACGTCCGACCAATTCATCGACCAAGATCGCAATACGTCCCGCTTCGGTTTCGACACATACCAATATCCCTTCCCACGGTTCAATGTGTTTTTCCACCGGAAGATCAAAAACATCACTTAAACGAATCACCGGAATATGCTGTCCTCGAAGGCTCACAAACTCTCCCTGACCTTTTAGAGCATGCACAATCTCTTGATCCGGTCGGAACGATTCGACGACGCTTAACGTCGGAATGATATAGATCTCTTCCGATGCTTTGACCAACATCCCGTCGATAATGGCCAAGGTCAGAGGAAGCACCATCGAAAACGTCGTTCCCTCCCCTTCTTTGGACTCGATTTCGATCTTTCCTCGCAATTTTTCGATCGAGGTTTTAACAACATCAAGTCCCACACCCCGACCGGAAAGATCGCTGATCGCTTCTGCCGTCGAAAAACCGGGCTGCATAATAAGACCGAAAATCTGCGAATCGGTCAAATTTTCTTCGCCCGTAATGATGCCCCGCTCAATCGCTTTGCGGAACACCTTCTCTTTATTGATTCCCCGCCCGTCATCGCTCACACTGATCACAATATTGCCGCTTTTATGAAACGCTCGAAGCGTGATATTCCCCTCAACATTTTTACCGGCAGCAAGACGTTCTGCCGCATCACTTTCAAGGCCGTGGTCAATCGCGTTACGAATAATATGGATCAATGGATCGGAGAGTGAGTCGATCATGGTTTTATCGATTTCCGTCTCTTCCCCTTGCACATGCAAATGGAGTTCTTTTCCCGTTTTTTTCGAAGTATCCCGTACCACACGCTTCATTTTATCAAACGTATCGCGGATGGCCACCATCCGCAGACTCATTACCCGATCTTGTATCCGTTTCGTGATTTTGGAGAGCGTTTCGATGGCACGATTGAGTCCTTCATCTTCGATCGCCCGAATCCGCTCGTTTTGAGCAATAAAATTTTGCGCAATAACCAACTCTCCGACCGAATCAAAAAGCTCATCAAGTTTAAACGTATCAATACGAATGGTCGAATTGGTCGTAGCACGCTCAGTTGTTTTACGCTCTTCCGGTTTCCCTGTTTCGACCGTTGCATTGACTTCTTTAGACACCGACGGTACGGCTTCGACTGCTTTGATCTCTTCAACAACCTCAGGAGCCGCTCTTATCGGATCGATCAGGGAAACACGGTATTCATCATCCATCAGAAATTCAAAATATTCGTTGACCACATTAAGCGGCTCTTCACTCAAAAGGATAACCGTTACCCGTTTAAACGTATTAACATCGGTTTGAAACTCACTGAAGGGTACCACACTGTCCGCATCAAAAAAACTTTCGATACGTTTGGCTTTTTCGGCTAATTGCTTGATAAATAACAGATGATCGAATCCCCGTTTATAGCAATCCACATCCAATGTGAGCTCAATGCAAAAAAGATTGTCACTTTCGGTACGGATATCTTGCATCCGCACAACAGCAGCATTGATCTCATCGCTCAAATCCACCGGCGAATCAATTCCGAACTCAGCCGCCAAATCGGCAATCGGCATTACCGTCTCGGTATTCGCAACGGGAACGGGGGCATTTTTTTTGAGCGCAAGCAACTTTAATATTCCTTCCAAACAGACTGCATAATCTGCCGGTAAGTCAGGAAGTCCGTCCAACTCGCAGGTCATCACTTCTTTGATCACATCGACGCTGTCCACCATCAAACTAAGTTGATCCGGTTCAATGACGTCTTTTGTACTTCGGTAATAGTCTAAGACGTCTTCGAAATGATGGACGAATTCGCCCAACCTCGTAAATCCAAACGCATTGGCATTCCCTTTGAGGGTATGCACCCCTCGGAAAATTTCGTTTAGGAGATCGAAATCAGTCGAATTTTCTTCAAAGCGCAGGATATCCACATCAAGTTTTTCGATGATCTCTCCTGCTTCTTCGATAAATATCGCTTTGACTTGTTCTTGTTTAGTCATGACACATCCAATGCAAGGTTCCGTACGCCTCCGATGTCGTTTCGCCTTTATCGACAAGCGGAATTTTTAAATCGGGGCGCATCCGTTTTAAACTGATTAAAATTGCCAATAAAGCACTGCTTTGGAGCGGTTTGCCTTCTTCGATTTCAATCGTTTCTATGTATTCGAGACGAGAACGAACAAATATTTCAAATTCCCGAATCTCATCCAGAGATAATTCCGGCTCGATGGTGAGCACATCTCCGTCAAATAACATTTAGAACTCTTTCAGATCATCTTCATTCAGCGGAAAAACATCGTTTGGATTGACTGATGTTCCCCCACTGGAAATTGCCGCCGTTTTAGCGCGTGCAGGACTGCTTGATGCTCGTGGAGGGGTCGGAACCATTTTAAGCGGCTGAAGGCTCGCTGTCGTGCGTCGCTGTTCACCTATGGGTGCAGTAACACCCATTCCTACCATTCTAGCGAGAATATTGATCGAATCGATCATCGCTACCGCTTGTGCGCTGAGCTCTTCAGCCGCTGCCGCCGCCTCTTCAGAATTTGCTGCCACTTGCTGGGTCACTTGATCGACTTGACCCATCGCTTGGTTAATTTGACCCATTCCCTCCGATTGCTCTTTTCCGGCAATGGCAATTTCTCCGATGAGATCGGAAACTTTTTTACTTTGTTCGACAATCTCTTGGAATGACGTATGGGTTGCCAATGCGATTTGGTTCCCCTCTTTAATCTGATCCACCACCTCTTCGATGATATCCGAAGTCTCTTTTGCCGCTGCTGCCGCACGTTGAGCTAGGTTACGGACCTCGTCTGCTACTACGGCAAATCCAAGGCCATGTTCACCCGCACGCGCCGCTTCGACTGCTGCGTTGAGAGCAAGGAGATTGGTTTGGAATGCAATCTGGTCAATCGCTTTGATGATGCCCGAAATTTTAGCCGCCGACTCAGTGATGGCGTGCATTGAATGAGAGAGTTTTTCCCCTTGCTCGTATCCGGCGCGTGCCGCATCGGTTGCATTTTTAGACAAGATATCGGCTTGGCGTGCGTTGTCCGTGTTTTGGGTGTTGATCGCCGTCGATTCTTCCAACGTCGCGCTCACTTCTTCAACACTTGATGCTTGTTGACTTGCCCCTTGCGCCAATGATGATGAGGATGAAGCGACCTGTTCCGATGCTGAAGTAATCTGCATTGCTCCATCACGAATCACGCTGACGCTGTTCGTCACTGCCGCCGTGATAGAACGAATAATCAATACTGCCAATAAAATGGCACCCAACAAGGCAATCGTACTGATAGCAATCGTCGATACAACCGCTCCTGAGGATTTATCCTTCGCTTCATCAACAGCGATACCCGCGACATCTTCATTGATTTTTGCAATGATCTCCATGTTTTCACGTATTGCTTTTAGCAATGGCACACTTTTTTTTGTAAATTGTGACATAGTTTCTATCAATGCAGCTTCTTCAGGCACTTGACCAGACACTAAAGGTTTCAAGGTATTATTTTCAAAATCATCGACTAATTTACGATATTCCGCCATATTCGCTTCGTATTTTTTCCATTCTGCTGCTTCTTCAGGTGTTTGAGGAAGCGGGGCATACAAGTCGTACCCCTCTTGATATAATTTCCATGATTTATCGATCATTGTAATTGTATTGCCCCAACGCTCAACTCTTTCCGGATCCGTAATAAGCCCACGAGCACGATAACCTTGTGCAGAAATTTCGGTATATGCCGTACGCATTTTCATCAATCCCACCAATGACGGTACTCGAATGACACCGATCTCATTGATTTCAGCTTTCCAATAATTGACTGAGTTCATGGCCGAAGCGCTCAGAATAATCAACGCGACCATCATAAATCCGGTGAGCAAAATTAATTTGCTCTTTAACACCATGTTTTCCAACCAATTCATATTATTTGCCCTCACTTGTTTGTATTTGCTGCATTTCTTCTAAACTAACCAATTCATCTGCTTCAAAAAGCTTAAGTACATCAAGAATCATCACGACGTTCTCTTCAATCTGTGCCATTGCACAGATAAAGTCAGTGTCGATATTACTCCCAAATTTCGGTGTCGCACCCAAATGAGCCGCATCGATCGATGCCACCTCTTCGACACGATCGACGATAAATCCGATATTCACTTTTTCGACTTCCACGATAATAATCGTGGTGTGCATATCTTCTTCCTTGGGCTCCATCCCAAATCGAAGGCGCGTATCCACGACCGGAATGATCGATCCGCGAAGGTTAATCACCCCTTTCATGTACTCAGGGGTTTTAGGGACGTAGGTCACCTTCATCATCGCGATAATCTCTTTGATCCGATCAATCGCAATGCCGTATTGCTCTTCTCCCAGATAAAAGGTGAGATACCTCTCTTTCCTTCCCTGAGCTGTGTTGGCTTCCATCCTTATACCCCCAATACCATCTTAAGCGATTTAACGAGTTTTTCATCACTGAACGGTTTGACCATCCATCCGGTCACTCCGATCTCTTTACCCGCCATCTTCATCTCATCGGAACTCTCCGTCGTCAATACCAAAATCGGCTTGGTTTTATAGCGATCGTCCGCTTTGATCGCCCGTGCCAAATCAAGCCCGTTCATTTGCGGCATATTGACATCGCTGATCAACAGATCAAAATTTTCCGTCCCGTTTTGAAGCGCTTCGAGAAGCTCCGCCGGATTCAAATACGATTTAAACTCAATAGTACCGCTCCCAATCATCCCCTCAAGCGCCAGCTCCGCCGTCGCGACGACCGCTCTGGAATCATCCACTATAATTACTCTCTTTGACACTATTTCCTCCTTGAACTAGTTTTAAAATAATTCCAAATCGTTATCGTCATCTGCTTCAATCTCCTTATTGCTGATAATTCCCTCTATCTGTATGCACGAACTGAAAAACGAACTGTCAAGATAATGGATATCTGCCGTATCCTGCAGCTGAAATATATGCTCTCTCCAACTCGCTAAATCGTGACCTAAGTGTTCTAAGAGCATCACTATTTTCGGCAACGAAGCGCTGTCTTCGACTATCGTTTGCGCGTGTTCTTTGATCGATACCCCTAATGCCGAAAGGGCGTATGCCAATGCAGTAAACTCAAATAACGAGTTGATCGCATGGGTATAGTGACCCAATACATTATCCACAAAATTATAAAGAGATTCAATGCTCGGATCGATTTCGATGTTTCTGAGCTCATCTTTCCACGCATCGTCCAAACTCGCCAAATCCCGGATCTCATCCAGCACATCGCCCCCGATGTCATTGATGTAATCGACTGCCGATGTTTTATTGGTAAAACTTTGACGTAATAACGTCTGTTCTTCACTGGGGAGTACACGCTTCTCTTTTTCCGATTCCGGTTCGCTTGCCACAAGGGTTTTTTCAATAATCGAAGGGGTACTCTCGATTTGAGGTTCAATACTGACTTCCATGACCGGTTTGGGATTATTCACCGGCTCTACTCTACATGTTACATTATTTTGATAATTCATGTCCAAACGGATAAAAAGTTCCTGTTCACGGACAATACAAACATCTCCAAGTTCATGAATCAATTCGCCGATTTTCGGCCGGGTGTCTGAGAGTACCGGAGCGGGGAGCGTAACAAAAATTTCATCGAAATTCTCTTCTACGACAATTTTCAATACTTCTTCATGCGTCACTTTATGGCTCATTAATTCATAAAAAAGCTCTATCGCCATATCGACTTTAGGATACGACGTCCCTTTGGTGGATTCGCATCGCATCAAAATCCACATACCGAAATCCATCATAGCATCAGGATCGGTGATCTCAAAAACCGTTTTAAAATGACGCACATCACTTGAAAAAGGGTTCAGGGCTTTGAGATTGGATCGAGAGAGATGCTTCCCTTCTTTGGAGCGGAGCAAGGCTGCAAAACTATTCAGTTTAAACCGTATTAATTCTTTATCGACAGGCTTATGAATATAGGTGCTTACTCCGATTGCGGCAAAGTTTTCTTCCAGCTTTTTATCCGATGCAGCGGTGATCACCATAATAATCGTATCGGGAAATCGTGATTTGATAATTTTAGAAGCTTCAAACCCGTCCAATTCGGGCATCATAATATCCATCATGATAATATGCGGTGTCCATTCCTCGCTCAGAGCAACCGCTTCGAGACCGTTTTGGGCTTCCCGAATTTCAAACTCTTCCATTTTCCGGCATATAGACTTAAGCACCATCCGATTCGTCTCGTAATCATCTACTATGAGGAGCTTTATTTTATTATCCATCTATGACCTTCGAAAATCTCAATAATTCACAATTTATAATTTGTTTCACACATAATGCCATACAAACCCCTTGTTTTTTACTTAAATCTAAAAATTTAAATTCATTATAAAATCATTAATTTCACTGTAATATTACGGTAACTATTGAAGGGTATTATGGACATGATAATTCTAAACCAAACAATCGATTTTACTGAGCTTGCCAACGACATAGGGGTCGATGTGGAATACTTAACCCCACTCTTTGAAGTGTTTTCACGTGAATGCGACCGCCTTTTCCCCCTCCTCGAAAATGCTCTTGAAAACCAAAATTTTTCAGATTTGCATGAGTATTCACATGCCCTTAAAGGGTTGATCGGAAATATGCGGCTTGATGATCTTCATCAGATGATCACCGAGATAGATAATGCAGCAAAAACGGGAAATTCAGCGTATCCTTATGCTCAGAGCATTTCTTTGCTCAAATCAGAGGTAAGCAAGCTTTTAGCGATGGTTTAAAGCATTATGTATATCAGCTCGCGAATCCGCTTTTAAAATTCTCTTTTTCGATGACGATCTTCTTTTGTTTCTCTTTGCGCGCGGTATCTTTTTCGACAAAAATTTTCTTGCGCGTGGCGGGGTCCATCTCGGTATAGTACATCACCGCCGAATAGGTCCCCGGAGTGGGGGTAAATACCTGCGCCTGCTCGGGGTTCATTTTTAGCTCTTGGCTCGTAAAGCGCTTGAGATCGTGCATATCTTTTTCGGTGCATCCGGGGTGAGCAGCAATGAGATAATAGGTTAAAAACTGCTTTTTCCCCTCTTCTCGGTTGAGCTGATCGTAGAGCTTTTTAAAATCGATGAGGGTCTGTTTTCCCGGTTTGTTCATCAGATGCAAGACATGTTCGGAGGTGTGCTCAGGGGCTACTTTCATCTGACCTGAGATGTGATGGCGCACCATCTCTTTGAGGTATTGGTACCCTTGGCGCTTGTCTTCCGTAATCAGATCATACCGTACACCGGAGGCGACAAACGCCTTTTTGATCCCCCGTACTTCGCGCAGACGGCGAAGCAGATTAATGATGCGGGTGTGATCGACTTTCATCGATTTACACAGATGGGTGTCATCGACGCAGCGCTGATGAGCGCAGGTACCGTGGTTGAGCTTTTTATTACACTCATAACCGTACATGTTGGCTGTTGGACCGCCGACATCGCTGATAATTCCCTTGAAGTCTTTGTATTCGGTAAACTTCGCCGCTTCGGCCAAAATCGACTCTTCACTACGGGTACGGATCGTTCGTCCCTGATGGACGCCGATGGCACAGAAATTACACTCTCCCCAGCACCCCTGATGGGTCATGATCGAGAATTTGATCGTCTCCAGACACTTCACAGAGCCTTGTGGACGATGATAAGGATGAAGTTCTCGGGTAAACGGCAAAGCTGAGACCGCATCCATCTCGTTTTCATTGAGAAACAATGCCGGAGGGTTTTGGATGCTGTAGCGCCCGTCCACTTCCTGACACAGTCCCACGGCGGAAATCGGGTCATTGTTGTGATAAAACGCATCGAAGAGATCGATGTACTTCTCTTTATCATCCAGACACGCTTGATGGGAGGGGAGCTGGTGATACTCTGCTCTCGGTTCTTTGGCAATATAACAGAGTCCTCGGATATCGAGCGGGGATTCCCCTCTCTCGAGCGCTTTGGGCAGGGCGATGATCGCCCCCTCCCCCATCCCGTAGATGAGATAATCGGCCTTGGCGTCAAATAAAATCGGTTTGCGAAGCTTGTTCGACCAATAATCATAGTGGGTGACACGGCGCAGACTCGCCTCGATCCCTCCCAGCACAATGGGGACGGTGTTTTTGAAATATTTGCGGATGAGATTGGTATAGACGAGCGATGCGCGGTCGGGGCGTTTGTTATTCACCCCGCCGGGGGTGTAGTCGTCATTATTACGGAATTTTTTGGTGGCTGTGTAGTTGGAGACCATCGAATCGACGCTTCCGCCACTCACCCCCCAAAACAAACGCGGCTCGCCCAAGCGGGTGATGTCATCGGTCGTAATATCGGGCTGACCGATGATCCCGACTTTATACCCTTCACGCTCCAAAATACGCCCGACGGTCGCTATCCCGATAAATGGCGAATCGATATACGCATCCCCGTTGATGAGGATGATGTCGCATTGCGTCCATCCACGTGCATCCATTTCGGCACGGGTGGTGGGGAGGTATCGGAGGGTTTCTTCAGTTACTTTCATACTCGAAGTGTACGATAGACTCTCTTAGAAAGGGCTATGGGCGATTATCGGGATAAAAAGACCTCTAAAACCTTAATTTTGGAGACTAACGGGAGCGAAAAATGAACCTTGGAACTCTTTGAGCCCATGTTTTTTGAATTTTTCCACCTGAGAAGCCTCTTCGACTGCGATCACGATCATGGCAATTCCCAAGCTCGTCACGATGTTGAGCAGTCCTTCACGACCCTCTCCCGATTCCAGATCCCCTAAAATGTCTTCAAGGTAGATCCGATTCGACTTCACATACACCGGCGCAATTTTTTGCAGATAGCTAGCCCCGATCGATGGCATCACAAAATGATCGATTCCGAATTTATGGCCGTACGATTTGACAATCGCGCACAATGCCGATACCGCCTCGATTTCCTGTAGGGCAATCGCATTGCTCACTTCAAACCACAGTTCATGATTATGACGCGTTCCGAAATCTTCCAGCTGCTCTTTGAGCCAATCGATATTGTCGTACTTCTTGATAAAATCGGCACTCAGATTTAAGGCAATCGATTCTTTTAATATCCCTTTTTCAATCATGGCCAGCACTTTTTTAATCATGTAACGATCCAGATGATCGACAATCCCCAGACTCGTCGCTACGGGAATAAAATAACTCGCGGAGTGAATCGTCCCATTATCGTCTTTTAGACGTAAGAAAACCTCTTCATGAAGGGTATCGGTGTTCTGTCCGGCATAGGTAATCGCTTTTTGAGTCGCGATGAGAATACGTGACTCTGCCATGCTTTTAAGGAGTTCTGTACGCCACTCATCCCGTCCCAAAATCAGATGGCTGTTGCACTGGATACAATGCTCAATCTTAAAACTTCCCCCCATTTTCGCGTGGGTCACCACATGGTCGGCTCGGGAAAAGAGCGACTTAATACTGTCGTGTTCTCCGTATTCTCCGATCGCACAACCGAGATTAAAATATCCTAATCCCCCTTCGCCGATTTCGTCAATCAATTCTTTCATCTCCTGCATCAACAGACGCATGGTTTCATCTATTTTTTCGGCTTCGGCATTAGGCACTACGGCAAAAAAATCGCTTTCATTCAAGCGAGAAATGAGGCTCATCGAATAGCCAGAAAATGCTTGTGTTAATTTCTCTGAGAGCGTGGTCATAAACCGATGATATTGTTCATACCCTTGTTCCCGTTTCAATCGATCGAGTTCCTGAGCACTGAGCATAATATAGGCTCCCGAAGTTAAAAGCAACGTATCGGGTAAAGTCGCGAGCATATACCGACGGTTGTGCAGTCCTGTTTCGATATCTCGATAAAGGAGTTCATGATACCGCTTCAGCGTTTCATTTTCCCGTTCAAAAATATCTTTGACTTTGGCCACCATCGCATTCATGGCTACGGTCACCGAACGAAATTCGGTGGTAAAGGGAATTTTTGTCTCAAAAATAAATTGATTCTCAATAATCGCTTTCGCCTGATCGCGGGTCCGTTCAAGTGACCTCAAACTAAAAGAAAGGAAAATGTATAATGCGCCAAACGCCACTACGGCAATAATAGCAAACGTCTGAATCAAATGGATGAGCGTGGAATAGAGCTGACGATACGCATGCCCGACATGAGCTTTTACCTCCAACGTTCCAAACTGCGACCACCCCACCATAATATCGGTGGATGCACTCGTGCTGTGGAGAGGGACATAAGTGACAAACCACGCAGGAACACCCTTGATCGTCACTTCCGTTTCACGGACATATAAATTTTTATTCTCGATACTTCGAAGCGCGATCCGTTCGTAATAGCCGCTGTCATAAATGGCATTAATCATCGTACCCATCGTGGAGAGATCATTCGGATCAGCAACTTTTGAGAGTGAAAGACCTAATGAATGGGCTGTATTTTTGGCATCGGTATAAAGCTGATTTTGGACAAATTCTGCCGCCGTTTTAAAGTTTAACAGCATGACTGACGCTAAAATAATTCCCAATAACAGACTTAATACCAATACCATCTGTTTAAATAAACTCATATTATTCCTTTAACTTAATGATTAGTTCATCCCATGGACGTTTTTGACGTGATGAAGCGGGGACCAGTTTCCCAATTTGAGCTTGTTTAGCATGAAACAGCTCATCTGCGCTAAAACTGTACACCGGTACCAAATCATCACGCTGAGTTGCCGGCAAGATTTTATAATTATAGTTATCCAAAACAAGCGGAACCGAGCGTGGCGTCTCATAATAGGTCAAAACCATATGAGCGGTTTTAAAGCGGAGTGATTTGACATAGGTCATATAGAGCTTTTTGGGTGAGACCCCTAACTCTCTCAGGGTAAAATACTTGGCGATGACGTAGTCTTCACAATCCCCTTTATCCCGTCCGATAAACTCAAGCCGCGTCGCCCAGTAATCGCTGACTCCCCAGACGTTTTGATCCGAAACATAGGGAGTTTGGTTGAAAAAATCGTTCACTTTTTCCATTTTACTCAAATCGTCTTGGCTTTTTACCTCATTCATTATCTCCACCAATGCCATAGCTCTGCGTTTGGCATACAGGCCATACTCTTTTTCGATTTTGTCGAGAAAATTTTTGGCAATGGTAAATTCGGGAGCACCCATGAGGATGGCGGCCGAAACCGCTGTAAAAACCAAGAGGGCAAACGTATTTTTCATCCTCTTATTCTAGCGTAATTAGATGGTATCGTTAATAGTTACCTCGACTTTGACTGTCACAGTCGAATCTTTTGAATTCGTATAATGATCAAAAGTATGGGAAGTACCGTTGATCGTCTCCGTACTCGCATTGGCTGTTTTTGTCCATGTATTATCTGTACCGTTGGCAAAATCGACCTTATCTGTACTGTTCCCCAATATAATCAAATCATTATTAGCATCGGTCATATCGATGACATCTTGCAACGATATATTCGTCAGCGAATGATCACCGTTGACACCTAAATCAATGATTTCAATATTAGCCAATTTCGTGTTATCCAAAGCGCTAAAATCAATCGATACATTGCTCTTCAAGACGAGCGTATCAAGACCGGCACCACCATCGATCAGGGTATCCAATGCATCGAAAACGAGGGTGTCATTACCATCCCCTCCTTTTAGGATATCACTGCCTCCTGAACCGTCCAAGGTGTCGCTACCGCCCCCTCCTATGATCATCTCTCCGTTAGCCGTGCCGTTTAAGGTGTCATTGCCATCTGATCCGATAATGCTGACCGGTACCGTAATGGTGGCATTGGAACTCACAACATCACCGTCTTTATCCACCAAAGAATACGAGAAATTTTCCACAAACGCCGTTTGAACCAAAGACGGCGCGGTAAAAGAAGCATCCCCCGTATCCATATTGACCGTGACAATCGATCCATGATTGGTGGTCACCAAAAGGGTATTCGTCGTTGTATCAAAAGATGCGGCACCACCGATCGGTGTAATAGAACCGGTTCCGCTCGGATCATACGAATACGTGATCCCATCGACGGTAAACGATTTAACATACCCGCCGTCGGCTCCGAAAGAGTTTACTAAGCCTCCTGACAAATTACCCGTCAACGGTTTCATCGGCACCGTCGCCGCTAACGTCGAATTTAATTGAGACAAATCCGTGATCACGGTGGCGTTCATATTCGTTCCGGTGATCCCGTTATAGGCGATCGGATTCATATACGTATCGACACTCCCGATGGCATGCGACAGGATTTTATTGGTTGTTAAAAAGTTGACCCAAATAGCTTCTTCAGAGGCTTGAATTCCCACGTCACCGTTGACATCCGATTGATTCGGCGTGGTCGAACCGTCACCCGTCAGATACCCATCCGTCAAACTTAAATCATATCCGCTAACGCCTTGCTTTTCATAACCGTATGTCGGTGCACCGTCAGAGACAAAATACGATACGTTTTGTACATTTTCACCCGTCAATTTCCCGGTCGAGATTTTAAAGGAGTCCATAGCTCTGGCCAATGCTTGGTCATAATTGGTTCCACCGCCTGCATCTAAACCATTAATTGCTGTTTTCAGTTGATTGACACTCATCCAGTAATTAACCGGTGAAGAAGAATAGGTACTGAAGGTAACCAACATCACTTTCACTTCACCCAGCGCATCGTATTTATCCACCAAATTATTGATAGCACTTTTTGCCATTTGAAGTCGTGATTGCTCTCCATATTCCGGAGTCGTGTTATTCCCTGTTTCCCAATCCATACTACCCGAGAGGTCTAAAACAACCATCAAGTTCGTATTGACAGCCGAGGGTTCAAACGTCGCGTTAAACGGTTGTATCATCGGAGCATCATCCACCACACGAATATTTAAAACGGCATTGCTCGTGACATTATTCGTATCCGTAACCCCTAGCATAACTGCGATATTGGTATTATCTCCCGAAGTTGGAGTACTCAGTGTATAGGTGTACCCTACTTCTCCCGTGGTCGCATTGAAGCTGTCTATCGTAATGTATCCATTCGAAACGGCATACTGCGTTCCCGAAGCGGCGGTGATCGGCCCGCTGTTACCGATATGGAATGAAGCAATCCCCTCAACATCAGAAATAACAAAGGTACCACTCACTTTTTCCGCCGTCGAAGAAGCATTCGTACCGTTGGCAAGAGCATTTTCATATACCGTTACATGACCATTCTCATTGCCATTATGATCGGTAATCGAGATAGTCGGGATATCATTGACAGGATGAATGGTAATGGTACCCGTTGCCGGAGTCATATCCATATTGCCATTGTTATCAACAGCTGAATAATTAAAGGTCGTAGTCCCGTTCCAATCAGGCGATGGCTTAAAGTAGAGTGTACTCGTCGAAACTGTCTCACCTGATCCTACGACTTGCGTCATAGCAGCATCTTTATACAGTGTGCCGTTAAGCGGTAGTTGATTAATCTTGTAACCATTTATGCTTCCATCTGCATCCGCTCCAGAGAGGGTAATAGAGAGTGTCGTATCTTCGTTTCCGGAAGCCGACGTGTCATTCGTCGTCGGCAATACCGGAGGGGTCAACGTGACATTAATGGATCCAGAAGCCGTGTCACCATCTGCGTCTTGTAACGTATAGCCAAGATTGAGCGGTACATCCGTAAAGTAATTATTCGCAACAGCCCCAGAGAAATTAAGACGGAAGTCGCCGCTCAGGTGTTCAATTTTCGCTTCCGTAAAATAGAGCGCACCGTTCATTAAGGGGATATTGAAGGAAGCATCGTCATTACCGCTACCACTAAACGTACCACTGTATTGTGTGGTGTTACCCACAGCATCGATCGCGACGGTTACCGTCCATTTGAGAGAATAAACACTGTTTCCACTGTTTCCGTTGCCTTCTACTATCACACCTAGATTACGCACTTCTGCGACGCTGTTATCAGGTTCGTAAAACTTCATTACAAGGGATTCACCACTCTCAAACCAATTTCCAGGACCGCCTCCTGAACCGACACCCACCCAATTTTGGTTGGTATTCACTTTGGTAAGTGCTCCGTTAGCATCATAGCCGGTCATATTTTGAATTAGATAACCACCGAACTGAATTACCTTCTCACCAACATTACCACCACCGATTTCAGTGTAGTTCGTATCAGAACTTATCGTTCCAAGTTTTCCGCTTGTTCCCACCGGTTGCAAGAGTTGGAAAGAATAATTTGGGTGACCTTCGCTGTCGGTTGTTTTTGGATCGATCGTAGCGCGAAATACTGCGGTTGCAGCATCTGAAGCAGTCGTACGTCCTTCTAAGGTACCATTACCAAGATCAACATACGAAATGGTTTTCCCCTCATAAACCAGATTCGTCGGCAAAGCACTCGTATTCCAAACGACAGAAGTTATATCATTTGAAATAACGGCCTGAGTCAATATACCTGTTTGCGTAAACGAACCATCATTATCGGTAGAGATACTCAGATTACCATTTGCCATAGGAGCATCATCATAAACTGACACCGTAAAGGCAGCGGTACTAATACCACCCTCCACAGAAAGATCAAAATTCAATGCTTTAATCTCATTTTCACCTTGGAGTGTCGGTAAATGGTCAATCGCTTTGAATTGGGTAAAGGTATAACCTGTATTGTTAGTGTTAACGGCTAAAGTAAATACCTTTCCTTCTGTTGTCGAAGCAGTCAAGGTTTTTGTCGGAGCATCCCAAACATATGTGACTGCTTGATTATTAGAGGTAATAGAGGTATTTCCTGAAAGTGTAATGACATCCGCAGCACCCATATTTTGGATCGTTCCAGTTTGGATTATGTTATTAGTAAAATCTGTATCGGTATTTTCATTAACATAGTCATCATCGGAAGTGACACTTGAAACGACAGGAGCGAAGTCATTATCAATAATTGTAGTCGTTACACTCGATGCAGATGTAACAACATTCTCATACATTTCCATACCTGTAATAGTATCAGGTACCAGTTTTACAGTGACTGTTTCGTTATTTTCATCTAACGTATCGTCCACCAATGCTGCGTTAAACACTTCTCCGATCGTAACGGTGGTTTTGGAAGGAGTGTAATCGGCTGTATTAGCGCTTCCCGTAGTGAAGGTAAGTGCTACTGTACCCGTCGCCGAAATTTCTTTCCCTAAAGGATCAAGTGCAATAACTTTATAATAAGTGTTAGTACCCTCAGCTCCGCTGTTGGTCGTTCCATCTCCGAGGATCGCTCCGCTCGCATCGACCGCCACCACTTTGAGGGTAATCGTATCAATCGTATCGGCAATGGCGGCGCTCACGGTGGACGTGTTGGCGGTTAATTTCTCGAAGTTCCCACCCGTGACGCTGGTGATCGCATTGGAC
>FWPV01000905.1_pt1 | contig 88161 bp, 94 predicted proteins | sample 2228371 | NCBI WGS metagenome assembly FWPV01 (sample SAMEA103939776, study PRJEB20133) | metagenome
TTATTGATTCCTGCACTTGACCTTGAGCCGGACATGATAGATTGTAACGACCTGAGTAAAGAATACGAAAAGGCAGGATTCAAAAGAGAGAGACATCTCTACTCGCTTAAAAGGGATGGTATCCTTAAGGCAGTTTTTATTGTGACCGTGTCTGATATTGGTTTGAATCTTTCAAATGCCACCAACTGTGTTCATGTGCTCGTTATAGATGAGGAAAACACAATGAAGGATGAGATTATATCTGCTTTATCAATGATTTCGAGGCATTATGAGCAGGATGAAATATCTGTGCTTGTTTACCCTCTTACCTTTGCCCAGAACCAATCCCTGCCACACGAAAAAATTTATAATATGTGGATATTCGGTGCTTATAAAGCTGATCCATTCTTGAGATATACAAAAAACTTAGGAGCCATTTTTTTAAGAGAGAATCATGGAATCTTTAAATACAGATAACAGGCCGTTATATGCCGCAAGGCTATTAAATGTCTATATTAATCTTCTTAAGAAAAGATATAGCTATGTAAACATAAATGAAATATTAAGCTATGCCGGAATGGAACATTATCAGCTCGAAGATGAAGGACACTGGCTTTCTCAAGAGCAGATAGACCGCTTTTACGAAAAAATAGTCCAGCTTACGGGTAACAAAAATATAGCCAGAGAAGCTGGTAGATATGCTGCATCGCCAGATGCCCTCGGTTTGATAAGGCACTATATTCTCGGTCTTATAGGTCCTGCTCAGGCTTATCCTCTTATAAACAAATATGCCCATCACTTTGTCAGGTCGTCTGTTTATGAATCGAAGAAAATAGGAAGTAATGCTGTTGAGATTACTGTAACACCAAATGAGGGTGTCAATGAAAAGCCATATCAGTGTGAAAACAGGATGGGCTACTGGGAGGCTATAGCTTTAGCATTTAACTACAAACTCCCAAAGATAGAGCATCCTGAATGCATGTTTCAGGGTGGAAGGGTTTGCCGCTATGTGATCACATGGCAGGAGGCTCACTCACAGTTCTGGAAAAAGATAAGAAATATCAGCGGGATATTGTTATTCTTATTGTCACTCGTTATATTTTTTGTTTCACCCCAATTTTTGACAACTCTACTTCCAGCATCTTTTATAGTTGTTTTAATTTTGACCATATATAGTTTTAAATTAGAAAGAAAGGAACTTTTATCCGCTATTGATAATTTACGAGAAGGTGTTGACCAGCTTATGGAGCAGGTTAATATCAACTATAACAATGCGTTATTAGTTAATGAGATAAGTCTTGCCCTCGGAAAACGTATGGACATTGACAGCATCCTTTCAGATGCCATACATGTTTTAGAAAAAAGGCTTGACTTTGACAGGGGGGTAATCCTTTTAGCCAATGGGGATAAGACAGGGCTTTTTTTCAGGACAGGCTTTGGATACTCATTTGAACAATTTAATGTCTTAAAAGATGCAAGATTCCATTTAGACAGACCCGATTCCAGAGGACCTTTTATTGTCTCATTTAAAAAACAACAACCTATATTGGTAAGCGATATCAGCGAGATAGAGGGTTCGCTTTCACCACATAGTCTTGAATTTGCAAGGAAGATAGGGTCTAAATCTTTCATCTGCTGTCCTATAATTTATGAGAAAGAATCCATAGGAATCCTTGCGGTTGATAATGTTAAAACCAAAAGGCCATTAAAACAGAGCGATGTAAACCTTTTAATGGGCATAGCGAATGCAATAGGCTTGAGTATTCATAATGCCAGATTATGGGAGGCAAGAGAAGGACAGTTTAAATCCATTATCAAGACATTAGCAGCAAGCATCGACGCAAGGGATTTTCTAACAGCAGGTCATTCAGAGATGGTTGCTGAGTATGCTGTTGGAATATGCAGGGAAATGGGAATGTCATCAGAATATACAGAGATGATTCGTGTTGCTGCCTTGCTTCATGATTACGGAAAGATAGGCATTGACGATGTTGTGCTTAAAAAGAATGGCTCACTTACTAATGAGGAGTACGAAATAATTAAGACCCATGCAGAAAAGACAAAAAAGATACTTGAACAGATAAACTTCGAAGGCATTTATAAAGAAGTCCCTGACATCGCTGCATTTCATCACGAAAAGATGGATGGAAGCGGCTATCCAAAAGGCTTAAAAGGTGAGGAAATACCGCTTGGTTCAAGAATAATCGCAGTAGCAGACTTTTTTGAAGCCATAACTTCAAAACGTCATTACCGAGATGCAATGAGCATTGATGAGGCATTTTCACTTCTGAAAGAAAAAAGCGGCATCCATTATGATCCAGATGTGGTAGAAGCCTTTATAAGTTATTATGAGAAAGAATATTTTATCAGAAAAAAACAGACGCGTAAGTGGTGGACTGTAGTTTAATTTTATTGTACATTGAGCACATTTATTCGATTGGGTAATGAGGTCTTCAATCAGACATAGGGTTTTATGCCTTTGCATAGAATCATTGGCGTATAGGTGAACCTTTTAGGGTTATAAAAAAATGCCATAAATTCTTTCTGGAAGGCTTCATAATTCCCATTATATTCTTCAAAGCTAAAGTTTATTTTCTTCGAAATAACCTCTACCTTTTTTATCCAGTTAGCCGCATCTTCATCCTTGAGCCTGCCGAATATCAAGTGATGTGCTGTCACATCTACATTTATATCCTGATATCCGAGGTCATAAAGGAAGGAGTATAGCTTTCTTCCAGCATATGGATCAAAATTTTTCTCTTTTTGCAATATGCGCATAATCGAATGGATTGTTCTTTCCAATCTCTCTGGTAGTTCGTAGTGGGTTAATGCATTGTAGTCAAGGTCTATCAGACATAATATGCCGCCCGGTTTTACAATGTTAGATATATTTTTTACTATATCAAAGCTCTCCTTGAGATAATACTCAAGAATAAAACGGACCCACACGAAATCAAACATTCCTAAATCATCAAGCGGTTCTAATATGTTTCTATGCCTGAACTCGATGCCTTTGTCAGAATATTTATTTTCAGCATATTTGATTCTTTCTTCAGAGCCATCTATTCCTACTGCCTTACCACCAGGTTGAATCAACTTATGTAATATTGAAGTTGTCTTTCCAGAGCCACAACCAATATCAGCGATCCTCATACCCGGCTTAATGCCTGCCCAAAGTGCCTGTTTTTTTACAGCAGCCGGCTCTGTCTTCATCTCGAGGCGTAAAACCTCTTCTTCGCTCTCCATTAGATATTCATAATTTGCCATTTTTGTCTCCCTAAAAATTTTATGCTTTACATTCTAACACAGAAAATATATATTTAATAAATATTAAAGTTCCTTATAGATAATCAGGGGGTAAGATCATGGGTAAATATATTTTGCAAAAGGCTATAGCGCTTTTATTATTCTCTTTTCTTATTTTTAATAATGCGACCAATGCATACGGTTCGGGCTTTGCGATATTTACGCAGGGTGCATCTTCTTTGGGTCAAGGTTCAGCAACGATTGCACATTCTGATGACCCATCTGCTATCTTTTTTAATCCTGCCTTAATAAATAAGCTTGGTGGAACACAGATTCAGATCGGTACGACACTATTATTCCCAAAAAGAAGTTTTATAAGCGACTTTTCTGGAGATACATTTAAAACCAAAAACGAGGTATTTTATCCATCCACTATCTTTATTACCCATAAGTTTAATGAGAGGATTAGTGCAGGATTGGGTGTCTTTAACCCCTTTGGACTCGGAACCGAATGGCCTGACGACTGGGAAGGAAGATATATAACAACCAATGCAGAGATGCAGACATATAACATCAATCCTGCGGTTTCATATCAAATCACCCCTGATATTGCAATTGCCGCCGGGGTCAATTTCCTTTTTCTTGATGCAAAATTAGAGAATAAAGTGAATCTGCCTGCTTTATACTGGCTTTTGGGTTTTAGTAGGGATGGTGGACAAGAGTTTAAAGGAGACGGAACAGGCGTTGGATATAATCTTGGGATCGTAATCGAACCTCACAAAGATGTATCCATTGGTGTTTCATACAGGAGTGAAATAAAGGTTGATATAGACGGTAGGGTCACCCACTCTCTTCCTGAAGGTGACCCCCTAAGTCTATTTCCTGATACAAACGGAAGTACAAAAATTACCCTTCCTGCTCAGGCTCATCTGGGCATCTGCTATAAAGGGTTTGAACCCTTAATACTTGAGACTTCATTAAGATGGGAGGGATGGTCTTCTTATGACAGATTGAGAATAAGACTTGGTAAGCCTGTGGCTGGCAACACTGTATCTAATACCCCTAAGAACTGGAAAGATACATACTCTGTAAGTATCGGGGGTAAGTATCAATTAAATGATACCATTTCACTACTTGCAGGCTATTTATATTCAGGCAATCCTGTTCCTGACAATACATTTGAGCCGTCCATTCCTGATGCAAATACACATCTTTTTACCATAGGAACATCCATTATGAAAAATAATTTCAAGATTGACCTTGCATACGGCTATCAGAAGCTACAGGAAAGAAATAAAAACAATTCAGTGGGAGATCCGATTAGTGCATCTCCTGCTTTTACTGCTAATGGACGATATAAATCACACCTTCACATTTTGGGGCTAAGTTTGACATATAGGTTCTGATATAAACCTCCAATTGCAAGCCATCGAGAAATTTAAAAAACATCCTGCTAATTTTGTGTTAAAATAGCCAATTGAGGGGACTTTTTTATGATAATTGTAGGTCTCACCGGAAATTATGGAATGGGGAAAAGCACTGTTGCTAAGATTTTTAAAGAGCTTGGAGCCGTAATCATTGACACTGATGAAATCGTCAGAGACCTCCTGAATGATTTGACCATAATTGGCGAGATCAAAGAGGCATTTGGAGAAGATGTAACTCAAAGGACAGAGAGAGGTGTGGAAGTATTAAACAAAAAGATACTTGCAGATCTCATCTTTGAAAACCCGTATCTCAGGATTTCTCTCGAAAATATTCTTCACCCAAGGGTCTTTAAAAAGATTGAAGAAGAGATAGCAGAAATAACCAACCCTTCAACTGTTGTTATAATAGAGGCACCTGTGATATTTGAAAGGGGTTATCAAAATAGATTTGATAAAATAATAACTGTTTATACATCTGATGATATTGCCATAGAGCGTTTAATGAAGAAGGGGATATCTGAAGAAGATGCAAGAAAAAGGCTTAAAAGCCAGTTTCCAGTAGAAATGAAACTCCAGAAGTCAGATTTTACAATAGACAACAACAAAGACCTTGAAAATACAAAGAGACAGGTTCAGGAGATTTATAACTCATTAATCAAATCTGTGGTTCGTTATTCGTGAACATAAATGGAAATAATTAAGGCATTACAGAATAAACTGAATTATCAGAATCCTGTCGTAACTATTGGAAATTTTGATGGCGTCCACATTGGACACCAAAAGATATTTGCTCAGGTTATAAAAAAGGCTCAGGAGATAAATGGCACTCCGATAGCCATAACATTTGAACCTCACCCTGTTCGTATACTTGCCCCTGAAAGAGGGCTCAAGATGATTACTACATTTGATGACAGGGTAAAACTCATATCTGCCAGCGGCATTGAAGTTATGATTTGTATGAATTTTACAAGGGAGTTTGCAAAAATGGAGCCTGATAGTTTTATAAAAGACATTCTTGTTGATAAAATCGGTGTAAAATGGGTAATCGTTGGACATAATTACGCATTTGGAAAGGGCAAGAAAGGAACTACCTCACTGCTCAGAAGGAGAGGTGAAAAATACGGATTCAGGGTAAAGGTTGTAAGATATGCAAAGGTTTATGATGATATCGTGAGCAGCAGTAGAATAAGAAGCCTGATATTAAGGGGCAGGGTTTGTGAGGCGTCTAAGATGCTTGGAAGGGCATATCATATCGAGGGTACAGTAATTAAAGGTGCAGGAAGGGGGACATCGGTCCTTCACACACCTACTGCCAATATTACCACTTTCAATGAGCTCATACCTAAAGAAGGGGTGTATGCAGTTAGGGTATCAATTGGCAATATGCGAGGGGTAATGGACACGGAGCAAGAATGCGAGGTTTATGACGGTGTTGCTAATATAGGCAAAAATCCCACATTTGTCCCAATTTCAGGAAATATTCCTGTAAATTATGAAGTTCACATATTCGACTTTAATCGTAACTTACTTGGAGAAAAAATAAAGATTCACTTCATAGACAGGATAAGGGACGAAAAGAAATTCTCGGGTGTTAAGGAACTTGAGGACCAGATAAAGAAAGACATACAGAAGGCTAAAGATATTCTCTCAAAGAGAAGAGACAGGCTATATCTTTAGAGGGTCAACATCTACATTTATTTTAATCCCTTTTATTTTTTCAAGCTTTCTTAAGATATCTTTTGCCACATTATGCAACAATCTTCTGTCTCCTGATTTAATAAGAATCTGAATGCAATATGCGAATGATTTTAGTGAGGATGGTACCTCTAAAGGTCCTAAAAACTCTAATCCATTTATTTTAGTATCACAGATAATTTTATTTATATCATGCAAAAACCTTTCAGGGTCTCTTTTCATAAAAATATTTAAGAGAATTATTCTTGAAAATGGGGGATAAGAAAGCAATTTTCGCTGGTAAAGTTCATTGTCATAAAAACTATTGAAGTCATAATTCTTTATAAACTTTAATATCTTGTTCTTTGGATTCCATGTCTGCAAATAAATAGTGCCTTCAGGCTTGACCAATTCTTTAATCTGTATCACCTCTTGAAATGTCCTTTCGTATGCCCTGAAATCAGGTTGTGACAGAAGACTATCTATATTAAGAAGCACTGCGGCATCAAAATTTTTATTTTTGATAGATTTTGCTGAATAATGCGTTCCGATTACAAAAGATGCTACATCAAGACCTTGCTCTAAAAATGGTAACCCGCGCCCTTTTTCTACTATCATAGATTCGGACTTCAGTACATTGGCTAATTCTTCTTTTATCCTCTCTGTGCCTGCGCCGAATTGTTTTATTTTAAAACTCTCGCATTCTTTGCAGTTTTCAGGAATTCTTTTTTCCTGACCACAGTAATGGCATTTCACGGTTCTACTGATCTTATGAAATATGAAAGGGACATCACACCTTTCACATCTGTATATGTAACCGCAATCTTCGCATATTAAAAGTGAATATCCCTCTCTTTTGGTAATTATGACGATATTGCCACCTTTTGATGCGATATTTTTTAATTCTTTAATAATGTCACTTGATATAACAGCTTTTTTTTCTTTTTTTATGTCTGCGATTTTTACTCTTGGATTTTTTATAACGGAATCTACCGAGGGAGTCAAATTGTATTTGCCTATTTTTGTATTATAGAAAGACTCTACAGATGGACATATAGATGATAAAAGCACGCAGGACTTCTCTAAAAATCCTCTCATAACCGCTACATCCCTTGCATTGTATCTGATTCCCTCCTCTCCTTTATATGAGAGGCTATGTTCAGATGTCACAGCAATGAATGATGGACTCTTAATCGGTGTTAGTATGGCAGATCTTGTTCCGATAACTACATCCGATATGCCTGCGATTATATTATTCAGTGCTTCTTTGATTTTATTCTTTGAGAGTCTGCTATGAAAAACACACAGTCGCTCTCCAAATATTTCTCTTAATATCGGTGATAGTCTTTCGACCTGCAATATCTCAGGAGCAAGAATGATAATACCACGCGCTTCGGGTGCTATATTTCTTAAGACATCAATAACAAATTGCTCTTCATTTGATATAGATGGGGCATGAATGAGAAACGGTTTGTGCATTTTTTCTCTTACAGCATCACAGATTAAAGACAAATCCCTGCATGGAGAATTTAATGAATCAGACCCATATATTTTTGATTTGTTGTGAACAATTAAATCGCTCTTTTTTTTAATCATTGACTCTGCTACATGGTTAAAAAAACAGCTTTTTAAAACAGAGCCGATTGGGGAAAGATAATAGTTTGAAAGCCATTTAATAAATGTGATATAAGAGTCATTTGCAAACCTCTGGTAAACCTCCTGAATTTCTCTTACATTTTTTTTATCGAGTTCATCTGCCTCATCAAATACATCAAGTACAACACCTAAGTGACTGCTGCTCATAATGGGTGCTTTAACTATTCTTCCCTTTAATTCGGATAGTGAATATGGAGGCACTCTATAAGTAAGGGCTGAGAGTCTAAAAGGGAATGCTACATTGGCATACATATGTAAATAGCATATAAGATATATTATTCAAATTACAAATTGAACCGCATTCAAATGAAAATCTTGAGTTTTTTATCTGAGGCTGTTACTATATTAAGTCAATTTTTGTTCAAACATTAAAAATTCTCAAAAATGGAGGCAAAAATGTTTTTGTTTAGTTTGATTACAGAGGCTTTTGCGATGGGTCCAGCACCTCAGGGAGGGGGACAGCCAGGAGGGGTTCAGGGTTTAATAGGCAGCCTTCTCCCCTTGATACTGATATTTGTTGTCTTTTATTTTCTCCTCATAAGACCTCAACAGAAAAGGGCGAAGGAACATAAACAGATGTTGGATAATCTTAAAAGAGGAGATAAGGTGATAACTGCAGGTGGTGAGTATGGAGTTGTGGAAAGTGTTGGTAATAATACCGTTGTTCTGAAAATAGCAGAAAATGTAAAGGTCAAATATGGTAAAAATTATATCGCTGCCTTAAGACCACCAACCGATGAAGACTGATTAAACTGGTGAGGAGAACCGAATGAAAAAGGGGATTTACTGGAGGATTTTATTAATAGTCTTTACTGTGATGGTTTCTATTGTCTTTTTTCTACCTAACCTACCGGTGTTTCAAAAAATGCCTGACTGGTGGAAAAAGAGTATGCCAAATAAAGGCATAGTTCTTGGATTAGATCTTCAGGGCGGTCTTCATATTGTTTTTGAAGTAGAGAGCGAAAAGGCTGTAGAAATCGCTATGGAAAGGATAGTTTCCACCCTCAATGGTGTCTTTGAGAGGAAAAAGATACAGGCAACTGTTTCAAAAGATGGGTCTTATATAAAGGTTACACCTGCCTCATCCGATATTAGAAAGGTTATAGAAGAAACATATCCTGTTCTTACCCTTGCTGAAGGCACAGATGCCCTTAAATACAGACTATCTTCTTCAGAATTACAAAGGATTAAAGATACAGCAACAGATCAGGTTTTAGAGATTATAAGAAACAGGATAGACCAGTTCGGAGTTGCAGAGCCAACAATCCATAGACAGGCAGAAAATGAGATTGTTGTGCAACTTCCTGGCGTTAAGGAACCAAAGAGGGCATTGGATGTAATAGGTAAGACCGCCCTCTTGGAATTTAAGCTTGTGGATGATGAGTCTCCGGTTGCTGCCGAACTACCATCTTCCATACTTCCTGCTGAAGAGCAGGTGCTATTAGAGAGATTTAAAAATAAAATCCCCGAAGGAGACGAGATTCTCTTTCAAAGGGTTGTTGATAGGGAAACCGGTATGATTACTAAGAGGCCGTTCCTGCTGAAAAGACAGGCACTCCTCACCGGAGACCTTTTAACAGAGGCAAGGGTTAATATAGATCAGAGATTCAATGAGCCATATGTCTCAATTAAGTTCAACGCATCTGGGGCAAAGATATTCGAAGAGATAACAGGTCAGAATGTCAAAAAGAGGCTCGCCATAATCCTTGATGGAAATGTTTATTCTGCCCCTGTAATTCAGGAGAGGATATCAGGTGGAGACGCTCAGATAACAGGGAGTTTTACTATGGAAGAGGCAAAGGACCTTACGATAGTCCTGAGGGCGGGTGCACTTCCTGCGCCCATAAAGATACTCCAGAATGTAACAGTCGGACCTTCTCTCGGGCGAGACTCTATTGAGGCAGGCAAATTGGCAGGTATTATAGGAACCCTTCTGGTAGTCTTATTTATGATTTTTTATTATAAGTTGTCTGGAGTTATAGCTGATTTCGCACTCGTTTTAAATATAATTCTCTTGCTGGGAGCGATGGCTTCATTAAATGCAACACTGACTCTTCCAGGTATCGCAGGTATAATCCTGGCTATTGGCATGGCAGTTGACTCCAATGTATTGATGTTTGAGAGGATGAGAGAAGAACTGAGAGCAGGAAAGACACCAAAGGCTGCCGTTGAGGGCGGATACAAAAAGGCTTTCTGGACAATATTTGATTCACATGTAACGACTCTTATAACTGCTGCAGTGCTGTTTCAGTTTGGCACAGGTCCTATAAAAGGCTTTGCTGTGACATTAAGCCTTGGTGTAGCAATAAATCTCTTTACAGCACTTGTAGGGACAAAGACTGTCTTTGACATTATTCATTCTAAAAAGGAAGTCAAGAGGTTGAGCATATGATAGAAGTATTAAAAAGCACAAATATAGACTTTATGGGAAAAAGAAAATATGCCTTTATACTTTCATGCATATTGTTGATGCTTGGTATTTTAGCAATGGTGCAGATAATTCTTGGAAAAGCTAATCTCGGTATCGATTTTGCCGGCGGTACATCTGTTCAGGTAAAATTCTCTCAAACAGTGCCACTGTCGAGTATTAGAGAGGCTCTAATTGCAGGTGGGCTTAAGGATTTTGACCTGCAAGACCTTCCCACAGAAAATAAGATTTTGATTCGTATAAAGAGAGAGGAAGAAAGGTTGGGTGGCTTTTCCGAAAAAATAACGCAGATATTATCTGAAAGATTTGCTGATAAAGGACCCGTTATTGACTCTGTTACAGAAATTGGTCCTAAGGTGGGATCAAGACTTAGAGAAGATGCTATGAAGGCTATTGTTATGTCAGTTATAGGTCTCCTGATATATGTAGGATGGAGGTTTCAATTCAAATTTGGAGTTGGAGCCACTGTTGCAGCATTTCACGATGTTTTAGCTGTGCTTGGCATATTTTATATTTTAAACAAGGAAATAAATCTCATATTTTTAAGTGCACTTTTAACAATAGCTGGTTATTCACTGACAGATACCGTGGTTGTATTTGATAGGATAAGGGAAAATATTAAAAAGATTGTGAAAGAGCCAATGGAAGGAGTAATAAACAAAAGCATCAACGAGGTCTTATCACGAACTATTATTACCTCTTTTACAACACTTTTGGCAGCCCTTGCCTTATTTATCTTTGGTGGAGAGGTAATCCATGACTTTGCATTAGCCATTATGATAGGTATAGTTATCGGGACATACTCTTCTATTTTTGTCGCAAGCCCAATAGTTGTTCTTTTAAGAAAAAAGGCTTCGGGCAAATGACTTTTTGATACAGCTATTCTGATGAAATATATGAAGAGATGGCTTGTTAATAGGACAAATCCTGAGTATATTGAGTATATTTCTAAAATAGCATCTGTATCTCCTGCATTTGCACAGGTTCTTATAAATCGAGGAATTAAGTCTTTAGAGCAGATATATGCATTTCTTGATCCTTCTATTGATAAACTATCCGATCCATTTGAGCTTCCTGATATTAAAATTGCTATAAATAGGCTCAAAGAGGCAAAAAGAAACAACGAAATAGTTCTTGTACATGGTGACTACGATGCAGATGGAGTTACTGCAACAGCCATAATGGTTGAGGGGCTTAAAAAAATCGGTGTGCAGGCACACTATTTTATTCCAAATAGGATGAAACATGGCTATGGTTTAGGTAGTGCAGGTATTGAAAAGGCAAAGGATATAGGGGCAAGACTATTAATTACAGTAGATTGTGGAATATCGTCTTTTGATGCAGTTTCTGAAGCAAACTCTTATGGTATAGATGTGATAATAACAGACCACCATGAACCTTTAAGACGGGCAGGTATGGGTTCGGCAGGGATTAGTAATGATTTTTTAGTGCCGAACGCACTGGCTGTTGTTAATCCAAAGCTTCTGAACTCGCAGGGCATGGATCATCGCCTGTCAATATTATCTGGTTCAGGGGTTGCATTTATGCTGATGTATGCCCTGTTTGGTAGCATGGAGCATGTGTATGAATTGCTGGATCTTGCTGCCATAGGGACAAGTGCTGATGTAGTGCCAGTTCTTGGGGATAACAGGATTATCATTAAAGAGGGCATCAAGCTTATACAGTCTGGAAGCAGAGTAGGAATCAAGGCATTAAAAGAGGTTTCTGGCATAAAATCTGATTATTTTAAGACATCCTTTTTGTACTATATACTTAATCCAAGAATTAACGCCGCTGGAAGGATATCAGATGCAAATGATGTTGTGAGACTTCTGACTACTAAATCTGAAGCGGAGGCTGAAGAATTGGCAAAATGGTTAAACGATATGAACTCTTTAAGGCAGGAGATCGAATTATCAGTCTACAACGACGCAAAAGACATGTTGAGCCACGATATCAAAAGGTTTGATCTGAATTGGTCTATTGTCCTTGCAAAAGAAGGATGGCATCCCGGCGTAATCGGCATAGTTGCATCGAAGATAGCTGAAGAATATTATATGCCTACTTTTATTTTCTCAATAGACAGAGGCATTGCAAAGGGCTCGGCAAGGAGTATACCATGTTTTGATATATATAATGGGCTTACCCAGTGTAGCAAGTTGCTCAAAAGATATGGTGGTCACAAGCAGGCAGCTGGCTTAAGTCTTTTGGCTCAGGATGTAGAACAATTCTATTTGATGATCTCAGATGTTATACGCAATGCAATTACAGAGGAAGATCGTATTCCAGTATTAAACATTGATGCTGCAGTTAATCTTTCTGATATTAAAATGTCGCTATTGGATGAAATTCAAAGGCTCGAGCCTTTTGGATATGGAAATGATGACCCATTATTTGGTACCAAAGGGCTTGAGGTTATACAGCCAAGGGTTGTAGGCAACAATCATCTCAAAATGCTATTAAGGCAGAATAGGCATAGCATTGATTCCATAGGATTTGATTTCGGCGGGCTTTTGGATATTGTTGAGGATAATAAAACAATAGATGCAGTTTTTGTACCATCTCTTAATGAATGGAATGGGGGCAGATATATCCAATTAAATTTAAAGGCAATAAGACCGGCGGTCATTTCTTAAGAACTCATTGACAATAAATAATATAAAACCTTATCATGCACTATATGCCATTTCCGCTTTTAAGCATAGATAATCTCTCGATTTTTTTTAAGACAGATAAAGGACCTTTAAATGTAGTTTCAAACCTATCATTTGATATCAAAGATTCAGAGGTTTTTGGACTCGTTGGAGAGAGTGGTTGTGGTAAAAGCCTTACAGCCCTTTCCATTCTCCGAATACTCCCTTTAAATGCATACCCAGAAGGAAGGATATTTTTCAAAAATAGAGATATCTTGAGTTTGAGCGAACAACAAATGAGGCAGATGCGTGGAAGAGATATATCAATGATATTTCAGGAACCTATGACTTCATTGAATCCTGTGCTGTCAATTGGTAGTCAGATAGCAGAGACATTAATTGCCCACTTTGATATATCAAAAAAAGAGGCATTGGAGAGATCCATTGAATTGCTCAGGTCTGTAAAAATACCGTCACCGGAATTAAGAATAAAAGATTATCCACACCAGATGTCGGGTGGTATGAGACAGAGAGTAATGATAGCAATGGCAATCGCCTGCAATCCATCACTTCTGATTGCTGATGAACCAACCACAGCCCTTGATGTCACAATACAGGCGCAAATACTCGAACTTCTTGAGGGTTTGAGGAAGGATAGAAATATGTCGATTCTTCTCATAACCCATGACCTGAGCATCATTTCTGAACATGCCAATAGGGTTGCAATAATGTATGCCGGCAGAATCATGGAACTCGCCGATGTTGATGAATTATTCGAAAACCCCCTTCATCCATATACAAATGGACTTCTTGAATCATTGCCAATATTAAGGGGTGTTCCATTAAAACCAATTAGGGGCTTTGTGCCAGGTCCGGAGATGTTTCCAGAAGGTTGCAAATTTTCTGATAGATGCTACATGGCAATCAATGAGTGCAAAATGCAGGAGCCAGAACTAATAGAGATTAAAAAAAATCATTTAGTAAGGTGTATCAGGGTAAAATGAGACCGGAAGAGTTAAAGAATGAAGATTTACTAATTGTTGAGTCTATAAAAAAATATTTCCCCATAAAAAGCGGTTTCGGAATGACCCATAAATGGTTGAAGGCTGTTGATGGCGTTAGTTTTGAGCTAAAGAGAGATAGCGTATTTGCAATTGTTGGAGAGAGTGGATGTGGTAAGTCAACGGTTGCAAGATTACTGTTAAAATTATTGCCTCTTGATAGTGGAAAGATATTTTTTAAAGGTGAAGATATATCAAATATAAAAGGTGATGCACTCAAAAAATTCAGAAAGTCTATTCAGATAGTATTTCAGGACCCATTTGCATCTCTTAATCCGAGGATGAGGGTGTTTGATACATTATCTGAACCATTCAAGATCCATAATATGGTAAAAAGAAACGAGATCAAGGATCGTGTTGTCAATCTGCTCGAGAAGGTCGGATTAACTCATGAATCTCTGTATAAATATCCTCATGAGTTCAGCGGGGGGCAAAGGCAGCGGATATGTATTGCAAGGGCATTGACTGTTTCTCCTGAACTAATTGTTGCTGATGAACCCCTTTCTGCCCTTGATGTATCAATTCAGGCACAGATACTTAATTTATTTCAGGACATAAAGAGGGAATACTCAATGTCTTTTGTATTTATAAGCCATGATCTTAAGGTTGTTCGTTATTTTAGTGATGTGGTTGGTGTTATGTATTTAGGTAAAATAGTAGAAAGGTCAAAAACAGAGGATCTATTTGAATATCCAATGCATCCATATACAAGACTTCTTCTTGCATCTGCTCCAAAGATAAGATTCAAAGAAGATACAAGGGCAAGGGAACAAAAAGGTAAAGAGATACCAAGTTATCAATTTATTGGAGATATACCAAGCCCTGTTAATATACCTGATGGTTGTCCATTCCATCCGAGATGCCCTGAAAGATTTAATATATGCGACAAAGTGATACCTGAACTAAGAGATATTGGCAATAGGGCTGTTGCCTGTCACCTTTATTAAATTATAAATACGCCTCTATCTCTTTAATTATATTTGGATCTGTCCAGTCTTGTTCGCCAAAATACCTTTTGACAACGACTCCTTTTTTGTCAATAAGAAAAGTTGTTGGCACCATAAAGACCTTATAAAGGGTTCTTGATACATTGAGGTTGTAATCAACTACGACTGTATAATTCAGGGGATGTCTGCTCAAGAAGTCTTTCACATCATAGGTGGATCTGTCTGTGGAGATGGCGAGTATTACAAGCCCTTTATTTTTTAAAAGTTGTTGAAGTTTATTCATGGTAGGAAGTTCAGCCCTGCACGGTGGGCACCATGTAGCCCAGAAGTGAAGCAGAATAACCTTACCTTTAAATGCAGATAAGGATACTTTGTTTCCGTTAATATCATTTAAAGTAAAGTCGGGTGCCCTTTGTCCTGTAAGCCTTTCGACAGCAAATGGCGAAGGAGGCTCAGCAGTGGTAATGGTTACAACTAAAAAGTAAACGGCAAATAGGGAGAGACAGGAGGCGAAAATAAAAGTTCTTAAGAAGTTGAAAGATAGGGTTTTTTTATCCTTCCAACCTCTTATCCTCCATTTAGTCTCTGTCCGCTGACTTGTATTGTTTGGCTTCTGAGTCTTAAATAATCTTTGCATTTTTTAAAACAGATTTCAATTTGTCTCTGTTAGGTTTTGACATTTCGCACAGAGGAAGCCTGAATTCTTCTTTTATCTTTCCCATCATTGCAAGGGCTGTCTTTACCGGTATGGGATTTGTTTCGATAAACATAGCAGAGTTTAAAGGCTCAAGCTTGTAATGAAGTTGTCTTGCCTTATTTATATCATTGTTTATCCATGCATTATACATTTCCGCAGAATCCTTTGGGACAATATTAGCAGTAACTGATATGGCACCATGTCCGCCGAGTGCAAGCAAAGGCAGTGTTGTGAAATCATCTCCAGAAAGGACAGTTAGTCTGTCACCGCAAAGCCTTATTATTTCGCTTACTTGCTTCATGTCTCCTGTAGCTTCTTTAATCGATACTATGTTTTTACACTCAGTCAGACGGGCTACTGTTGAGGGAAGCATGTTAACCGCTGTCCGTCCGGGCACATTATAAAGAACAATAGGTATTCTTACAGCATCAGCAACTGCCTTGTAATGTCTGTAGAGACCTTCCTGAGTAGGCTTATTATAATAAGGTGTAACGAGTAATGCTCCGTCTGCACCCAGTTTTTTTGCCTTTTTGGTTATTTCTATTGCCTCTTCAGTAGAATTGGCGCCTGTGCCAGCAATTACAGGAATTCTTTTATTTGCTGCCTTTACTGCAACTTCTATTACCCTGTAGTGCTCTTCAAAGCTTAATGTTGAAGCCTCTCCTGTTGTACCACAGGGTACAATGCCATGGGTGCCCTGATTAATGTGCCATTCAATAAGGTCTCCATATGCCTTTTCGTCGAATTTTCCCTTTTTAAAAGGGGTTACTATTGCAACTATTGAACCTTTAAACATTTGCTACCTCCTGCATAAATTTTTTGTATAAATTCCTGTTTAAACGAAGATCAGTTGAGTCTATAAACATCAAGCCCGCTCTATATTTGTTTCCGATTTTCATGCTCCATTTTACTACAGCAGCCTTGAGGTCATCCGAATTATCTGTAGGTCTAATAAATATTATTTGCCCAGGTTCAATGGCAGATTCACTTACAATGCCTATACCAGATTCGCTGACATCACATGAAACGCCGGGCTTGAATGTCTTTGCCTTTTTCCCCATAATGGTATATTCAAAAGAGGCATTATAGGGTGTTCGAGGTAGCCTTCTTCTATCCTGATTAGGATTATTATTTAAGATGCCTTTAATTGTTCCTTCAAATACTGCTTCTGCAGAGCCTGTCATGTAAACATGATTGTTGTCTGCCCATTCAATATGCAGGTCTCCTCCTAAGAGGTGTACCACTGTTGCTCTTCCTACCAGACCTTTTAGCATAGCTGCAACTGCTGCTGCCGAAGCCCCAGTCCCGCATGCCAATGTCTCACCTGCCCCCCTTTCCCACACCCTCATGGCTAACTCTCTTTTGTTTTTTATATTAATGAATTCTACATTGGTCTTTTTGGGAAAAATAGGATGTTTTTCTATTTCTGGACCATATAGTGATACGGGAAAATCTGAGATGTCCTCGCTTAAAACTATTACTGCATGTGGATTGCCCATGGAAAGACAGGTCATCCTGAAATCCCTATCTAAGATTCTGAGAGGATAATCTATAATTGGAGATATCTCTTTTTCGGTCTTGTTTATATTTACAGGTATTTTTTCAGCCTCAAATATCGGCATTCCCATATCGACTCTTACCATGTTATCCACTTTTTCGGGTCTAATGATTCCAGCAAGGGTCTCTATCTCGAGGATATTTTTTTCAGATAAACAATTATCCCAAATATATTTCGCAAGACATCTGATGCCATTGCCGCACATTTCGACCTCTCCGCCGTCGGCATTGAATATCCTCATTTTGAAGTCAGCCATATCTGATTGACATAGCAAGAGGAGTTGATCAGCACCTATGCCAAATCTCCTGTTGCAAAGTCTTTTGCTCAATTCAGCAAATGGCAGATTTTCGGCTTCGGGCTGCTTGATACAATCTATAATAATAAAGTCATTTCCAAGTCCGTGCATCTTTGTAAATAACAGGTCCATCAGATAATCTCCTCCGGTATCATTTCACCTTTTATAATATCATTATAAGTCTCTCTTTTCCTTATTAAGAAGCATTTATTTCCTTTTACTAAAACCTCTGCTGCCCTTGGTCTGCTGTTGTAATTAGATGCCATAGTAAATCCATAGGCTCCCGCACTCATTACAGCAAGATATTCTCCTTTTTTAACCCTTTGAATCTCTCTTTCTTTTGCAAGAAAATCCCCTGACTCGCAAATAGGACCAACTATGTCTGCAACTATTTTTTCTCTCCTGTTTTTGATAACAGGCTGAATATGGTGATAGGCACCATATATAGATGGTCTGATAAGGTCGTTCATTCCAGCATCTACGATAATAAATTCTTTTTCGATTCCCTTTTTGATATAAAGGGTCTTTGTTACCAGAATACCTGCGTTGCCGACGAGAGACCTTCCTGGTTCAAGCAATATCGTGAAACTTCTACCTTTCAATAAAGGCAAAATGTTTTTTGCAAGTTGAGAGGGATGTGGCGGAGTTTCATCTTTGTAAGTTATTCCTAAACCTCCCCCTATATCAAGGTAATTAATATTAATGCCTTGATTGATAAGTTCATCGACCAGCAATAAAATCCTTTTTAATGCATCCACAAAAGGAGAGACTTTTGTAAGCTGTGAGCCTATATGTTTATGTATTCCGATAACGTTGATATTTTTAAGGCTATTTGCTAACCTGTAATATTCAATAGCATCCTCAATAGGTATCCCAAACTTGTGTTTCTTTAAACCTGTTGATATATATGGATGGGTTTCAGGGTCGATATCTGGATTTATTCTGAGCGCAACAGGAGCCGTCAACTTCATCTCGCCAGCGATCCTGTCGATTTCGATCAACTCATCTTCTGACTCAACATTGAACATTAATATCTTACTCTTTAAGGCATAAACTATCTCCTGCTCTGTTTTACCTACTCCTGCATAAACTATTTTTTTTGCAGGCACACCCGCCTTTAATGCCCTGAAGAGTTCTCCACCAGATACTACATCTGCACCTCCGCCATTCTTTGCAAATAGTTTTACAATTGCAGCATTTGAGTTCGCCTTCATTGCATAACAGATGATATGTGGAAAGTTGTTAAAGGCATCTTCATACGCCTTGAAGTGTCTCAATAGGGTATTGTAACTATAAATGTAAACAGGTGTTCCAAATTCATGAACTATCCGTCTTACCGGAACATCTTCAGCATGCAATTCTCTATTTTTGTATTGAAAAAGATGCATATGTTTCCCTCTCAATCCAAAATGCGCCCAGGAGGATTCGAACCCCCGACCTGCGGATTCGTAGTCCGACGCTCTATCCAGCTGAGCTATGGGCGCTGGAAGTCATTGTATCAATAATAATTACCTTTTATCAACTTTTTAGGAGGTTATTATGTTTTAATATACCAAATTACTTTGAAAAGGAAGTTTATGTTATATTAAAAAATCCTGAAAATGAAGAGGTCTCGAAATGATTAGTGATGAACTCTTAAACATGCTCATGAGAAGGACGCTCTCTAATGGGGGGGATTACGCCGATATCTTTATAGAGCAGAGGAGAGTGTCAGAGATACAATTAGAGGATAATAAGATAGAAAAGGTTATTTCTGGTTCTATTAGTGGCATAGGGATAAGACTTATATATAATGGTAAGACCGCTTATGCATTTAGCAATGATTTTTCGGAAGAGGTGCTTTTTGAACTTGCCAATACCGTCAGTAAGGCTGCCAGTGGAGAGTCGTCTAAGGATATTTATATAGATATGAAAAAAAGACGGCCCGATGTGGTTTTTCCTATAAAAAAAATTCCTGATACGGTTCCAATGTCTGCAAAGGTGGATATTGTGATGCGTGGTAATGATGTAGCGAGAAAATTTAATGACAACATCAAGCAAGTCTATGTTGCATGCAGGGATTCTTTACAGAGTGTTAAGATTTTCAATTCCAATGGTTTTATATCAGAGGAGGATAGGATCTATACTACCTGCTTGATCAGGGTGGTTGCAATAGATGGGGATGTTATACAGACAGGATACGAAGCTATTGGTGGATATATTGGCTATGAGATATTTGATGATGTGGGCATAGATACCCTTGCGATTAAGTCCGCGCAGAGGGCAGTAATGATGTTAAAGGCAAGAAGGGCACCAGCAGGGAGGATGCCTGTTGTTATATCCTCTGATGCTGGAGGTACCATGATTCATGAGGCAATTGGTCATGGACTCGAGGCTGATCTGGTGCAGCAGGGCATATCTGTTTATTCAAACAAAAAGGGTCAACAGATTGCCTCCCCTGTTGTTACTGTAATAGATGATGCAACGATACCCTATAAAAGGGGCTCTTTTGTATTTGATGATGAGGGAACCCCTTCCAAAAGAAATGTCCTTGTGAAGGACGGCATTCTCATTGGGTATATGTATGATAACTTTACTGCAATGAATGAGGGGGTTTCTTCAACAGGAAATGGCAGAAGGGAATCTTTTGAACATAAACCCATTCCGAGAATGAGTAATACATTTATAGCACCTGGTAAACTCTCCCCTGATGAAGTAATCAAATCAGTACCAAAAGGCTTATTTGTAAAAAAGATGGGAGGAGGACAGGTAAATACCGTAACGGGTGACTTTGTCTTCGAGGTTCAGGAGGGATACACAATAGACAATGGCGAGGTTCTGGAACCAGTGAGAGGGGCAAATCTTATAGGAAATGGACCTGAGATCTTAAAATCTATTGATATGGTTGCCAATGACTTAGGTTTTTCAATTGGAACATGTGGTAAAGACTCCCAAGGCGTCCCTGTATCAGATGCAATGCCAACTTTGAGGATTACTGAAATGGTAGTTGGTGGTGAGATTAGATGAGCCTAAGCAGTCATCTGAGGCTGTAGCAAAAAAAACACACATTAGCAATCAATCAACATTTTCCTTAATAATTCTCCTTATTTATCAGTCCATTTAATATGGCATAATATTTGCTTAGAACGACCTATTGTGAGACTTCAGCGTACAATTAAAAAAGAGGTTGTATTTAGTGGTATTGGATTGCATACTGGTAGGTATGCGACCGTCAGGCTCAGACCTGCTCCCAGAAATACAGGTATAGTTTTTTATAGGAGAGACAAGGGAGCCATAATAAGGGCATGTGTATCATCTGTTGTTGATACTGCATTTGCAACAGCCATAGGATACAAAAATATAAGGATAAGGACAGTGGAGCATCTACTTGCTGCACTATCTGGTCTTGGTATTGATAATCTGATGGTTGATGTAGAAGGTCCTGAGATACCAATCCTTGACGGAAGTTCTACAGAGCTTGTTAGTATAATACTTGATGCAGGAATAGCAAAACAGGCAGAGAGGGTCTCATATATAAAGATCATCAATCCAATCGTATATGAGGATGCTCATTCCAGAATAGTAGCAGTCCCTTACAGTGGGAGGCGTATTTCATGTTATATAAACTTCTCGCATCACCTATTAGGGCAACAGGAATTGTCCTTAGACATTAATGAGGAGATTTTTATAAAGGAATTAGCACCTGCGAGGACATTTGGATTTCTCGCAGATGTTGAGAAACTGAGGGCAAATGGGCTGGCAAGGGGAGGCTCTCTCGAAAATGCAATAATCCTAACAGATAGAGGTGTTATGAACTCTACAGGCTTAAGGTTTAATGATGAATTTGTAAGACATAAAATGTTAGACTCTATTGGAGACCTGTCTCTGGCTGGATTTCCGATAGTGGGACATATAATTCTTGAAAAGGCAGGACATACCGCTAATATAAACTTCTTAAAAACCCTTCTTTCATCAGATTGCTATAAGCTGATTTCGGAAGTTGACCATTTAGCCCACCAGGCTTTAAACTACTAAGAATAAAAAAAGGGAATACCCAAGTAAACCTTGATACACAGGATGAATTAAAAAATATTTTGGGTATTCCCTAAAACCTTTCTGTACAATCTTATTTCTTCTTCGCTGCTGGTTTCTTTGCTGCTGTCTTCTTTGCTGCTGGTTTTGCAGCTGCCTTTTTTGCAGGAGCCTTTTTTGCTGTTGCCATTATACTCACCTCCTTTCTCCTTTTGGATATCTGATTCCAGTCTGCTAATATCTAAACCGCAGTGTCAATAATCAGACATCCAGATTCCTCTGCAAAAGCAGAGGCTAAACCGTCTATGTTCTGCCTATCAAGGTAATCCTTTTTTCAGAAAGAATCCTCTTTACAGAAGGATCTTTCTTCTTTTTTTGTTTATATTCAGATTCGTCAATTACTGTGCAATTTATTTTTTTCCCGAAATTCTTTTCTATTTCATGCAGACCACTTAAAAGCGAAGGTGAAAAAGAACCAACTACAAATAAATTGACTGTCGGTGTTTCCTCACCCTCTGCAAATGGACCATAAATAAAGGCAGATTTTACATCATTGGCTCGTAAAAGACTTTTTAGTGCACCCGGCAGTCCAAGAGACTTTGCGATGAGGTCTTTCAATTCAGAAAACAGAGGTGAGTTTTTATTTGCTTGAAAATATTTTAGATTTGCAACCTTTTCGCTGAAGACAAGTCCCATTTCCTCCAGCTTGTCAAGTTCTCTTTTTACGCCCGATGGGTTTTTCCTTATAAGCTTTGCAACTTCTCTCACATAGAACTTTTCATCAGGACTGTTTAAAAGTAAAGCTAATACATCTGCTCTAATTGATGATGAAAATAAACCTTTTAACATTATCTTCTCCTAATTACGATAACTATAACTGAAAATAAATTTTTTGTCAACAAAAAAATTATTTTTAAAAACGATAATTCTTTTTTTGTAAACATTCTTTTTTTAGCAACAATTGTTCTATTTTTAATTTCACAATTGAGCAATTTCTATCAGGCTTTCAATATTAATAAACTTTCATACATTTTAGACATCCAATGTTTTTATAATAAGTTGTGGTATAATATGATATGATTCTGGATATAAAAAAATTTCCCGAAGATGTTTTGAAAAAGAAGGCTCTTCCTGTTGAAATTGCAGAGGTTGATAGTATTCAGGGTCTTATTGATGATATGATCCAAACCATGTATAATGCACATGGGATAGGCCTTGCAGCACCACAGGTTGGTATTTCAAAAAGGTTGATTGTTGTGGATGTGAGTACAAAAGAAGAAAAACATCCGGTTATCGTTTTAATAAATCCTGAGATAATTGAAGCTGATGGATTTATTGATTCAGAAGAGGGGTGTTTGAGTATACCCGGTTTTGTGTCAACTATAAAGAGGGCGGAAAAGGTCGTAGTAAAAGGAATAAACAGAAAAGGAGAACCTGTAAGAATAGAAGCAACCGGTCTCCTTTCAAGGGCTCTTCAGCACGAGATTGACCATCTCGATGGCATTTTGTTTATAGACAGAATGAGCTCAATAAAGCGTGAGTTTTTCAAAAAAAGATATTTAAAAAAAATAAGCAGTGTCAGTAAATAGTGTCTGGCACTGACATCTTTCACTTTTGTAATTAACATGGCAATAGTTTTTTTCGGTACCCCACAATTTGCTGTACCATCGCTAAAAGCCCTTATTAATGAAAAAGAAGATATTGCATTTGTTGTCACCCAACCTGACAGGATAAAAGGGAGAGGACATACGCTATCTGCTCCTCCGGTTAAAGAAGTGGCTTTGTCCTTGGGCCTTAAGGTCTTACAGCCAGAAAGCATAAGAGATGAGACATTTTATATGACCCTAAAGGATTTAGCACCTGAGTTTATCATAGTAGTTGCATATGGCAAGATATTGCCTGAAAAGATCCTTGCTTTGCCAAAGTTTGGTTGTATAAATGTTCACGCATCTCTTCTTCCAAAGTTTCGTGGAGCAGCCCCAATACAATGGGCATTGATTAAAGGGGAAAAGATTACCGGTGTCACTACAATGCTAATGGATAAAGGTCTCGACACCGGAGATATTCTGCTTAAGGCAGAATTGGATATTAGTGATGATGACACATCAGAGACGCTTTCAATTAGATTATCAGAACTTGGGGCAGAATTATTAATTAAGACTATTAAAGGGATTAGAGATGGTAAAATAAAGCCTGAGCCGCAGAAGGGTGAGGTGAGCTATGCACCACCATTAAAAAAGGATGATGGCAGGATCAATTGGGAAAAGAGCGCTGAAGAACTTTTTAATTTTATTCGTGGCATGAATCCATGGCCATCGGCATATAGTTATTTGAATGGTGAAAGAATAAAGATTATAAAGGCGAGGAAACCGATTGAATATGATATTTCACTTAATGGCAAAGCAATCGGTATTATTGTTAAGGCTTCTGATGGGCAATTAATTGTTCAAACAGGAAGTGGACTTTTGGCAATAGAGGAACTTCAACCAGAGGGTAAAAAGACCATGTCTGCTAAGGCATTTTTAGCTGGAAGAAAGTTGAAGGAAGGTTATGACAGGTTTTCTTAGGGCTATTGTGCTAAAGATTCTCTATCCGATTCTTATGTTGGTCGGTGCCTTTTTAAAGGATAAAAAAGGAAAATTTCAATCGTTTATTATCAGTATTAACAATAAGCTTGTCAGGGCTCAGGGTATTAAGACAAAGAGGATACTTTTGCTTCTTCCCCACTGTCTGCAGATTAATGACTGTGATGTGAGGATTACAAATGACATTTATAATTGCAAAAGATGCGGCAGGTGCAATATAAAGGATTTGATAAGTGTTGCAGAGGAAAATAATTTAAGATTGTTTGTAGCCACAGGAGGAAATCTTGCGAGGCGCATAGTAGAGGATGTGAAACCTGAAGCAGTAGTTGCCGTTGCATGTGAGAGAGATTTGAGTAGTGGTATAGCAGACTCCTATCCACTGCCTGTTCTGGGCATTCCAAATGAAAGACCATTCGGTCCATGCTTCAACACCCGGGTCGATTTGAAGATGGTCAAAGAGGCAATAGAATTTTTTGGGAAGGGGCAATAATGCCTTCTATCCGCCACCTCGCCATTTTAGCACTCTGTAAGGTCTTCAATAAAGGGATCAAGCCTAAAGAAGCGCTTGATGAATTGTCGGGTGATCTGGATAAAAGGGACAGGGCATTTATTATGGAGATTGTTTATGGTGTTATGAGGTACAGGGATTATATTGACTACATGCTAAAGGATTTTTTGAAAAAGACCTCTGGACTTTCCCCATATACTATTAATAATTTACGGAGTGCCATTTATCAACTCAAATATATGCGTGTACCTGAATGGGCTGTTGTGGATGAGGCTGTAAACCTCGAGAGGTTCAGTAAAGGAAAGAGGTCATTGGTGAATGCCGTATTAAGAAATTTTCTCAGACATAAAAATGAGATTAAAGACCCATCTAAAGACAATCCTGTTGAATACATATCTATTACTACCTCCCATCCTCGATGGCTTGCAAAGAGATGGATAGAGAGATTCGGATTTGATGAGGCATTGAGACTTGCAGAGGCGAATAACAGGATACCACCTATTGTTTTAAGGGCAGAGGATTCAAAAAAGAGGGATGAAATTTTAAGAGAATTTGCCCGGAGGGGAATAGAGGCACATCCTACACAATTTTCACCCGTCGGGATCGTCCTTGAAGAATTTCCCTCAAATCTAAATTTAGAACTCTTAACCCATAATTTATTTGTTCAGGATGAGGCATCACAGCTTGTGACATATCTTTTAAATCCATCACATGGTGAAAGAATCCTGGATGCCTGCGCTGCGCCAGGTGGAAAGACCACGCATATCGCACAGATGATACAAGATAGTGGAGAGATAATAGCAGTGGAATATGAAGATAAGAGGATTAGACAATTACAAGAGAATATCTTGAGGCTCGGTTTGAGCTCAGTCAAAGTTATTCAGGGTGATGTGAAGTCTCTCGACATGGGTGAATTTGATAAAATACTTCTTGATGCTCCATGTTCTTCTATTGGTGTTATAAGAAGAAATCCAGATATAAAATATCGGCATACGAAAAAAGACATCCTTAGATATAAGGAAAAGCAACTTGAGATGATCGGAGCGGTGTCGAGGTTTCTTAAGGCTGGTGGCATTATGGTATATTCTGTATGCTCTATGGAGCCTGAAGAGGGGGAAGAAGTTATTCGTATTTTTTTACAGGGCAATCCTGATTTTAGTATTATAAAGGGAGACCATGAATTTTTTAAGACTTTTGAGGTGCTGGATCAAGAAGGGCATGTATTTTACAGGACATTCCCTCATATGCATAATATGGATGGTTTTTTTGCAGCAAGGCTTAAAAGATCTGAATAAAAGAGGCATTTTAAAATGAATAGATTGTTCAAGACCGCAGGTTATATTATTGCAGTTTTTTTTGTTGGCATAATTTCAGGACATTTGACATTTAAGGTGCTGAGTTTTAGTAAGACGGTAGATGTCCCTGATTTAAAAGGTAAGAGTCTCATAGAATCAAATGATATACTAAAAGACAGAAAGCTTTATATAAGGGTTGAAGGTGAGGATTATGATTCGTACATACCCCAGGGGTATATAATTCGTCAGGATGTACCTCCTGGACATGTTGTGAAAGAAGGAAGGGAAATAAAAGTTATATTGAGCAAGGGACCTGCTATCAGGTATGTTCCGGACATTGTTGGTCAGTCTTTTGATAAAGCAGAAGTGATTCTATCAGGGTATGGGATAAAGATTAAAAAAATCATTTTTGCTCATTCAGAGGAGATACCAAAAAATATAGTGATTGCTCAGAGACCAGAGCCAGGTGAGAATGGTGGCGATAACTTTAGTGTTGTGGTCAGCGCTGGTACATATGAATAGGAGGACATAATGATAAAGATTGCACCGTCTATTTTATCTGCAGATTTTATGAGGCTTGGTGATGAAATAATGGCTGCTGAGGCAGCAGGTGTTGACATGCTTCATCTGGATATTATGGATGGCCATTTTGTGCCTAATATAACCATTGGTCCATCGGTTGTAGAGGCTATAAGAAAGATTACAAGACTATCTCTTGATGTGCATCTGATGATAGAGGAGCCAGATAAGTTTCTAAGAGACTTTGTTAAGGCAGGAGCGGATTATATCACCGTTCATGTAGAGGCATCTGTCCATCTTCACAGAACTGTCCAGTGGATAAAGGAGAGCGGTGTAAAGGCAGGTGTGTCTTTGAACCCTGCTACGCCGCTCTGGAGCCTTGATCATATAATTCCAGACCTTGATATGGTATTGTTGATGTCGGTCAATCCAGGGTTTGGCGGGCAGGAGTTTATACCATGTGTGCTGGATAAGATAAAGACATTAAGAAATCTGATTAATGAAAGGGGATACAATGTCCTCATAGAGGTGGATGGAGGAATAAAACCTGACAACGCAAAGGAAATAGCCATGGCAGGCGCTGATATTCTTGTTATGGGTTCTGCATTCTTTAGTTCAGGGGATTATGTGGCTTTAATGAATCGACTGAGGGAGATATTGAAATAGATATGGAGGCAAGGATATATAAATTAATCAGACAGGCCGAGAAGTTAAGGGAAAGGTCTGAATATAAAGACTCACTTATTCTCTTTAAAAGGGCGCTCTCGATTAGCAAGAGTCATGGCATTCTCGAGGGTGTCCTTGATTCCACCATAGCAATGGCAGATATATATAGAATGGTGGGTAGGTTTGAAGATGCTATCAAAAAATATGAAGAAGCGCTTGGGGCATGTGAGGCATTGGGCAATAAACTTACTGCTGCTGACTGTATGGTGGGATTGGGACTATCCCTACGGGCTATTGGATTCTGGAAGGATGCGGTAAGATTTATATCAAGCGCAAGAAAGATTTATAAAAAAGAGGATGATAGAAGGGGTATTGCCTTTTCTTTGTGGGCTGAAGCAGGTGCATTGAGGATAGCAGGAGATATAAATAGAGCCATAAAGAAGTTTCATGAATCTAAGGATATGTTTTCTTATGATAATGATGAATCAGGAGTTGCATATGCTTTGTGTGGTCTTGGTGGTACCCATAGAATTGCAGGCAGGTATATTGAGTCAATGGATTATTACAAACAGGCAAACGAAAAATTTAAGGCCTTAAAGGATAAATTCGGAACAGCGTATTCTCACTGTGGTATAGGAAATGCATACAGAATGGCATGCGATTACAAAAACGCCTTGAAGCATTTTGAAAGAGCTTCTGTTCTTTATAAGCAGATAGGCGATATTGTTAGCTATTCTTATACTATCTGGAGTCTTGCAAATTTATTCAAGATGCAATGTGATATACTTAATACAAGAATCTATATCGCAGAGGCTGAGAAAAATTTTAAGAAGACAAAAGATCCGAGAGGAATTATATATTGCGACCTGACAAAGGGAGAGATTTATTTTATGGAAGGCAGAAAAAGACTTGCTGAAAACACGTTTATGTCTGCCCTCAGAAGTGCAGAAAGACACGGATTTAATCTCGAAAAATGCCATTCTAAAATGTTTTTGGCATATATAAGAGGCAAAATTCTGAAGAGTTCTTGCTACAAAGATATCGGTATAGGCCTGGCTTTCACCGGCATTCCATTTAATATTCCATGATGATATTAAATATACCAAATGTCTTAACATTTATAAGGATAATCATATTGCCAGTTTTTGTTACTGTCTTATTATATGAAAAAAACGACTATGCATTATATCTTTTCATTGCTGCAGGTTTGACCGATATGTTAGATGGTCTCTTTGCGAGGTTAACAGGGCAAAAGACTAAGCTGGGAGCCTTTCTCGATCCTCTTGCAGACAAGTTATTACTCATTACATCTTTTGTAATTTTTTCTATTTATGAGTGGCTCCCTAAGTGGTTAGCAATTGTAGTAATAAGTAGAGACATTATTGTAATTCTTGGATGGTTTTTATTTTATCTTGTTTATAACAGGACAAAGGTAGAGCCTTCATTATTGGGAAAAATTGCAATATTTTCACAGATAGTACTTATAGCATATACCCTCTTTGCAATCAACTTTGGCATGCAGGCACCTGTCGAGTGGATGTTTTTTATTGTTGCCTTTTTTACAATATTTTCTGGAATACAGTATGTCTATTTAGGACTGAAACAGACCAATGAAAAATAATCATTATCCCGAAATAGAGAGTATAAAAAAAGGAAGTATTGCTGACAGGTCAGGTATAAGGACTGGAGATAGGCTTGTTTCTATTAATAATCATAAAATAAGGGACATTATAGATCTTATGTTTTATGCAAGCGACTATTGCAATAATATCCAGATACATAGAGATAACAAGGTTTTGGATATCGAAATTAACAAGCCATTGCGAGGTTCATCTGAACTCGGTATCCAGTTGAAGCCTTTTAAAATCAGGACATGTAAAAATAATTGCATTTTTTGTTTTGTTTCACAACTTCCTAAGGGATTAAGAAAGACACTTTATATAAAGGATGAAGATTATAGAATGTCTTTTCTTTATGGCAACTATATCACTCTAACTAACCTTACAGAGGCTGACAGAATAAGGATTGTACAACAGAGGCTCAGCCCTCTGTATATCTCTGTTCACTCAACAAATAGTGATATAAGAAATAAATTGCTCGGTAACTTTAAGGCATCTGATATACTTAAGGAACTTAAATTTTTGGCTGAAAACAGAATCGGGATGCATGCCCAAATAGTTTTATGTCCTGACTATAATGATGGTAAAGTGCTGGAGCAGACCATTCGGGACCTTTACCGTTTTTATCCATATGTTATGTCAATAGCTGTTGTTCCTGTTGGGCTGACAAATTATCAAAAGAGACCAATTAAACCTGTTGGGAAAAATGAGGCTATAAAGGCATTGGAGATAATTCATAAGTATCAGTCAAGATTCAGGAAGAAGCATGGATATAATATTGTTTATGCAGCAGATGAAATGTATATAAAAGCAGAACAGGAAATGCCCATGTTTAAGGAATATGGAGATCTGCCACAGATAGAAAATGGCGTTGGAATGGTAGCCTTGTTCAGGCATGAGGCGAAGAAGATAAAAGTAACCGAGTTGAATATTGATAAAGAAAAGAAGAGAAAATTTATAACATTTACAGGTGTTTCTTTCTATCCTTTTCTTTTAAGATTTATTGAAAGGCTTCGGAAGGCTGGTATTGATATAGAGGCGATCTCTGTTGACAATGACTTTTTTGGTAGGAGTGTTACTGTGACAGGGCTTCTTACTGGAAGGGATGTGATGAAGAGTTTGTCCAACCATGTTAAAGGAGATGAGATATTACTTATTCCTGATGTTGTTATGAAAGAAAGAGGCGAGGTATTTCTTGATGATGTTTCAAGAAATGATGTTGAAGAAGTTCTCGGGATAAAAGCTGTCGTTATTAAATCCACACCTAAGGGTCTTGTGGATGCCGTGATAAAGTAGGAGGATTTATGAATATAAGTGGCAAGACAAAGGTTGTATGTCTCTTGGGTTATCCTGTGGAGCATAGCTTTTCTCCTGCTATGCACAATGCTGCATTTGAGTTTCTGAACATCGATTGTTGCTATGTGGCATTTTCGGTAAGACCAGATATGTTGAAGGACGCTGTTAATGGCATCAGGGCGTTAAGTTTAGTGGGAGCCAATGTGACAGTGCCTCATAAAGAGAATGTTATACCCTATCTTGATGAAATAAGCGATGAGGCGCTATTTATAGGCGCTGTTAATACAATTAAAAATAATGAAGGTAGACTAATTGGCTATAATACTGATGGAAGGGGGTTTATGCAATCCCTTGAAGATGAGGGAATAATACTCAAAGATAAAAGATTATTAATTTTGGGAGCTGGAGGTGCTGCGCGTGCTATAGGATATTATCTCTGTAAAGAGGCGTCTTATATTTATTTACATGATGTTGATGAGAAAAAGGCCAATTTACTCAGTGCCCATTTAAACAATTTAAAGGGCAATGTATCGGCTGTGGATAAAGATTTTGTAAACAATAAAGATTCACTATTGAATGTGGATGTTATCATAAATGCCACACCCCTTGGATTAAAGCCAGATGACCCTATGCCTCTGAATATGTCTTTTGTTAATAAGAATCAAATCATATGCGATCTTATATATAAGGAGACCCCAATTTTACGCCATGCATCAGCAATGGGCTGCAAGACAATGAACGGTCTCGGAATGCTTCTCTGGCAGGGCGTGTTTGCATTTGAGATCTGGACAGGTAAAAGGCCACCGGTGGAGATAATGAGAAAGGCACTTGGCATGTAATTTGCCTTTACAATGTTATTATGCTGTGTTAAAATTTATTATGAAAAGGCTATTTTATTTGTCTGCTGTTGTTTTGTTATTTTCTGCACTAATATCTTATTTAATTCAGGACACTAATACAAACACAAAAATTCTGTTTGATGACGGTTCTTATATGGATGATGTGAGTATAGTTCAAAAGAGGAAAGGGTCAGCACAATGGATGGTTTATGCTAAAAAGGCAGTCTTTCTGAACAATACCGATGTAATACTTTCTGATCTTAAAATAATGTTTCCTGAAAGGGGGCTGACTATTAATTCTTCTGAGGGATTATTTAACATTGAAAGCAAAGACCTCGAGATAAAAGATAATGTAAAGGCATTTGCCAATGATTATGAGATTGAGGCATCCATGCTTCGATGGGATTCTTCAAGGAACGAGGTAATTTCTGATAATAAAGTACAAGTTAGAGGGAAGGGGTTCTTTTTAGAAGGAGATTCGTTTCGGTCATCATCGGATAAGGTGGTAGTTAATAAAAATGTAAAGGCGGTATTTCATGGAAAATAGAACAAATATCAGACGTAAAGTGTTTAATATTAAGAAGAGATTAATTAAGCAAGAGAGCAGATTTGTAAAGTTTTCGAGTTATTGTGTTATTGCGATAACCGCAATTTTTATGATTAACTGTTTGCAATTGACCTCTTTATCTTTTGCTCAGGAAAAGAAAGTCCAGAAGGAGCCTATTGTTATTACATCAGATAGGTTAACTGCTGATAATAAGGCAAAGACTGCCCTTTTTGAAGGCTCTGTTGTTGCAAAAAAGGGCAATATAACAATGTTTGCTGATGTTATGAAGGTATATTATTCAGAGGATAAAGATGGTAGCAATGTAAAAAAGATAGAGGCAGAAGGCAATGTAAAATTGATAAGGGAAAATAGGGTTGTGACATCCAGGTTTGCTACCTATTTTTCTGAGCCAGAGGAAAAGATTGTTTTTACAGGAGAACCGATGGCATCAGAAGAACAGAATGTAGTAACAGGCACAAAGATGATATATTTTGTTAAAGATGACCGCTCTATAGTAGAAAATAGCAAGGTATTGTTGATAGAACGGAAAGATGAAAAATAGTTAAGATTATGCGTATTTTATGCTTGTTGCTCAGATATCGGCTTTATCACTTCAATTAATGAACTATGAATCACTCCCTTGAAATAAAAGGATTATCTAAGACATATGGTAACCGGTATGTGGTGAGGGATGTTAGCATTCATGTCAGGACAGGAGAAATTGTTGGACTCCTTGGACCTAATGGAGCTGGCAAGACAACTACATTCTATATGATAGTAGGAATTATAACACCTGAAAAGGGTGAGATATTTCTTGATGGAGAGAATATAACAGGACTTGCCATGTATCAAAGGGCAAGGAAGGGCATTGGATATCTACCTCAGGAGCCTTCGATATTCAGGAAATTGACTGTACAGGAAAATCTAAGGGCTGTACTGGAAATTCAAAATTCTACTATTAATAATATCGAATCAAGAATTGATATAAATCAGGAAGTCGACAGGCTCATTGAAGAATTTAATCTAAGAGGGTTTTCTACAAGGGAGGGATACAGACTGTCTGGAGGGGAAAGGAGAAGGGCTGAAATTGCGAGGGCTATAGCCATAAAACCTACATTTTTATTATTTGATGAACCGTTTGCAGGGATAGATCCTATAACTATAATTGAGCTAAAAAAGATGCTTAATTATCTGAAGTCAAAAGGAATCGGTATCCTCATAACAGACCATAATGTCAGAGAGACCCTTTCAATAACTGATAGGGCTTATATTATCAGCAGTGGAACAGTTTTGGCAGAAGGGACATCTGAAGATTTAATAAATAATCCATCGGTTAAAGAGGCTTATCTTGGAGATGAATTCAGGTTATAATATATAAAAAGGGTTTTTATGAACTCATTTAGTTTTGAGGGAGCATAGATGGCATTAGAAAGCAGACTGGATTTAAGGCTGGCGCAAAGACTCGTCCTGACGCCTCAACTTCAACAGGCGATCAAGCTCCTTCAGATGCCGCAGCTTGAACTTTCCCAAACATTAAAAAATGAACTTATGGAGAATCCATTTCTTGAAGAGATTTACGAGCCAGATATAAATATATCTAATGAATACCATGGTGAAGAACTAAGAAATAGTTCTTATGATGAGAATCATGAACTCTCTTTTGGGGAAAACTTGGTAGATTTTGGAGTTGATGAGTATTTTGAAGAAAGGGCAAGCGATGGAAGAGATCTCGGATACTTCTCTCCTGGCACAGAGGAACAACCCTCATACGAACTTTTTTATTCAAAGAAACCGGATCTTTATGACCATTTGCTTTGGCAGTTGAGATTGAGTAATGCAGATGATGATATAAGAAAGGTTGCGGGTGTGGTAATAGGAAATATTGACAATAGCGGTTATCTTCGTGCCTCAGAGGAGGAATTGGCATCGATAGCTGGAACAGATGTCCAAACCGCGAGGTCTGCAATTGCATTGGTTCAGGGTTTCGATCCCCCTGGAATTGCGGCAAGGGATCTGAGGGAATGTTTATTACTGCAAACCTCTGCATTGGGGCTTAATGGCACACTTGTTGAAAAGATAGTTAGCAATAACATAGAAGACCTGCAGAAAAAGAGATACAGTAATATTGCGAAACAGTATAGTGTTTCTATTGAAGATGTAATGGCAGCAGTAAAGATTATCGAAAGATTTGAACCGAAACCAGGCAAAAGTCTATCATCAGCCGAGATTGATTATATTGTTCCTGATGTTTATGTATTAAGGGTCGGAGGGGGATATGAAATTCGGCTGAATGAAGAGCATATCCCTAAAATAGGTCTGAATAGAAGGTTAATATTGACGCCTGAAGAAAAAGAGTATCTTAAAAATATTATTAAGGCGATCCCTTCAGAGCAGAAGGTAATAACCAGCAGGCTATTAAAGAAGCTGTCGGGAGATAGGGTGAATCTGGTTTTTAATCTGAAAGACGAAGATAGAGAGGTGCTGGGTAAGATTCTGAATAGTGCTTCTGTACTATCAGAAATAACGACCGAAGAAAAGGCGGTATTAAAAGAAAAGTTGGGTCAGGTTGAAGGGTTGGATGAGGAAGAGAAGAATTTTTTGAAAGAGAAATTCAGAATGGCTAAGGAATTAATAGAAGGACTTGATCAAAGAAACAAGACAATATATAAGGTCTCAGAGAGTATTCTTAAATTTCAGCGGGAGTTTTTTGATAAAGGAGTACAGTATCTGAAGCCGCTTAATCTTAAAGATGTGGCAGCTGATGTACGTATGCATGAAAGCACCATCAGCAGGGTTACATCTAACAAGTTTCTTGCCTGCGATCATGGTATATTCAGCTTCAGGTTCTTTTTTAGCAGTTCTATTAAAACGGACAACGGAGATATATCTTCTGTATCTGTGAAGGACTTAATCAAACAGATAATATCTGAAGAAGACCCCAAAAACCCATTGAGCGACAAAATGATAGCAGAAAAACTTATTCAGCAGAATATTAATATAGCGAGAAGAACAGTTGCAAAATACAGGGAAGAATTAAAGATACCCCCTCAGAATTTGAGAAGGAAATTATAATTAATTTTAGGAGGCAGAAATGAATATTATAGTAAACGGTCGTCATCTCGAGATTACGCCTGCACTGAGGAGTTATGCTGAGGAAAAGATCGGCAAATTTGGGAAATATGCATCAGGTATTACAGAGGCAATAGTGACCCTCGGTGTAGAAAAATATAGGCATAAAGCAGAGGTTCTCCTTAAGGTTAATGGTTTCATGATTCAGGCGGAAAGTGTTACAGGAGAGGTTTATTCAGCTATAGATGAGGTTGTGGAGAAGCTCGAAAAGCAGGTCTTAAAATATAAGGAAAAGATACACTCTTACAGAAAAGGAGAAAAAAAGGTTTTAACCACTGAATCGGCAGAGACAAAAGAAAGGGGAAGGATAATAAAAAACAAGAGATTTGAAATGAAGCCAATGAGTCCTGAAGAGGCTGTTGATCAGATGGAGCTCCTTGATAAAGACTTCTTTGTTTTTAGCAATGATATAAGCGGCGAGATAAATGTCGTCTATAGGAGAAAAGACGGTAATTACGGATTAATTGAGCCTGTTAAGTAGGGCAATATGCAATGGGCAACAGGCAGGAAGATAATAGCGAAAGAGAGAAACGGAGACGGGGAGATTTTGACTCCACCGGGTTACAGGATAAAGACAAAATAGCCTTTAGCCAATCACCTCATATATTAATTGTTAGCGGGCTCTCTGGTGCTGGTAAGACAGTTGCCCTACGGGCTTTAGAAGATATAGGATATTTCTGCATAGATAACCTGCCTGTAACCCTTATCGAACCATTTCTTTCTACAGTAGAGATTGAAAAGAATGTAAAAAAGATTGGTATAGTAATGGATATAAGGGACAAGGCATTTGTGCCTCATGCATATAATATACTCTCTTTTCTCAAAGTTAAGTATAGAATTGAGATAATTTTTCTTGAGGCAGAAAGAGATGTAATGCTAAGAAGATATAAAGAGACGAGACGACCTCACCCCATTTCGATTCGTGGTGAAATTAGCCTTGAGGATGCCATAGAAGAGGAGAGGCAGATGCTATCTATAATGAGGGAATCAGCCGATAAGATAATAGATACCTCAAACTACACACCACACCAGTTAAGGCATCTCATAATATCTACATATGGTGATGTGGAAGAAGGCAAAGGCATTCGTATATTAATAATAACATTTGGTTATAAATTCGGAGTGCCGCAGAATATTGACCTTTTGTTTGATGTCAGATTCCTGCCAAATCCATACTTTATCCCGGAACTCAAACCACTGAAAGGCACCGAACCTGTTGTTTATGATTTTGTTATGAAGCATAACGAGACAAAGGAATTTTTAGGGCATGTAAATCGTCTAATGGATTTTTTGCTGCCTCATTATATCAAGGAGGGAAGGACATATCTTGTGATAGGAATAGGATGCACCGGGGGTATGCACAGGTCTCCTGCAGTTGCTATGGAGATATCTAAACATATAGAGAAAATGCATGGCATGAAGCCTAATATAATTCACAGGGATATGGAATGATTTATCTTGATCATAATGCCACCACACCTATTGATGATGAGACGAAGAAGGCAATGTCAGAAGCCTTTGAACTGTTTGGTAATCCTTCAAGTAATCACATCATTGGTATGGCAGCGAAGGCTGTTGTGGATAGTGCAAGGAAGCAAGTTGCTGATTTAATTTCCTGTGATCCTTCAGAGATAATTTTTACATCAGGTGGCACAGAATCAAATAATCTCGCAATAATCGGAACTGCTTATAAATATCAGAAGGGTCATATAATAACTTCCATTATCGAACATCCTTCTGTCTTGAATCCTGTGAGATGGCTTGAAACGAAGGGTTTTGAAGCGACCTATATTCCAGTAGATTCTGATGGAGTCATTGATCCAGATGATGTAAAAAGGGCTATAAGAAGGGATACTATTCTGATTACTATTATGCATTCAAATAATGAGACAGGCTCAATTCAACCCATTCGAGAAATTGGCATAATCGCGCGAGAGCATAATTTATTATTTCACACAGATGCTGCGCAGAGCATAGGAAAGATGGATCTAAATGTACCTGAAATAATGGTTGATATGCTCACCATAGTATCGCACAAGTTTTATGGACCAAAAGGGGTAGGGGCATTATTTGTTAGAAACGGTATTGACTTAATGCCAATAATGTTTGGGGCTGGTCATGAAAAGGGTATAAGGCCTGGAACAGAGAATGTTATCGGAATAGCTGGCATCGGGAAGGCTAGCGATGTAGCAAGGCGTGATCTGAATAAAAGGTATGAGCAAGCCTTAAAGCTAAGAGACAGACTTTATTTTCTTATAAGAAATGAGATAGATGTTAAACTTAATGGACATGAATTCAATAGACTTCCTAATACATTGAACATTTCGATAAAAGGATACAAAGATAAGAAGATTTATGGAGTGGATATTGTTGAAGGATTAAAAGATAAAGTAGCTTTATCGTCAGGCTCGGCATGCCATGCCGGTATCAGAAAACCCTCAACTGTTTTAAAGGCAATGGGTTTATCGGACCAGGATGCCATGTCATCAATAAGATTAAGCGTTGGAAAAGATAATTCCCTTGATGAGATAGAATATGCAGCCCAATTGATTGTCGATTGTATTAAAGAATTACAGCACTGATGTAATTTTTTCTTAAGAATTAAGTCTATAATTTTAATCTAATAAGTTATAAAAAAATATAATTACAATATTGTTGACAAAAAAATAAACCTATGTTATTGTTTTTTACTTTTTTGTATTTAAAATGTGACGGACGAAGGTGATTAATTATGTTAGAGTTTAATCAATGGTTTTTTGTCTTGCTTGCAAATTTTCTCGTGCTCCTTTTTATTCTGAACATTTTACTCTTTAAGCCAATCAAAAAGATTTTTCAGGAAAGGGATGTATCAATAAATGGCGCCCTTGAAGATGCAAAAAAGTTGACAGCAAAAAAAGAAGAGGCAATCGCAAAAATGAATGCAGAACTCGCTGCTGCTAAGACTCAAGCAAAAGATATTTTTAATTCAATTAGAGAAGAGGGGGTTCGTGCTCAGAAAGAAATACTTTTAAAGGCAGAGGCTGAAGCAGTAGATATGATAGAGAAGGCGCGTAAGGAGTTACAATCAGAGACAGAAAAGGCAAAGGCAGCTTTGAGGGCTGACATTGAGAAACTTTCTGAAGAAATCGTTAGCAAGCTGGTGAAGGTATGATGAACAAAGGTCAGAAGTCAGAAGTCAGAAGTCAGAAAAAAGACAGGAAGTCTATAGTCTATAGGCTATGGGCTATAGGTTATGGATGTAAGCCTTTCATTTTTTACTTATTGTTTATCGCCTATTGCCTATTGCCTGTTGCTGCTTTTGCAGCAGAAGGTGGCGAACACGGTGGCAATTCGCTTATGGATTGGGTTTGGAGGATAGTGAATTTTGCGATTCTTGTGGTGATACTAATCAAATTTGGAGGCAAACCATTAAAAGAATATTTCAGGCATAGAAGGGAGCTTATAGAGAAGGGCATTAAAGAGTCGAGGGAGGCGAAGGAATTAGCTATAAAGGCACTGGCAGAGGTAGAAGAGAGGCTCAAATTGAAAGATAAGGAGATCGAGGAGATTATTGCTTCTGCTAAGAGTTCAGGCGAAAGGGAAAGGGATAAACTGATAGAAGAAGGAGAGAGGTTAAAGTCAAAGATTTTAGAGCAGGCTAAGATAAATATTGAATACGAAGTCAAAAAGGCTAAAGAAACAATTAAGGCTGAAGCAGTTGATGCAGCTATGAGGATAGCTGAGGAAAAGATTAAGTCAAAAATGACGACAGAAACACATGAAAAGATCCTTGAAGAATCCTTAAAGTTGATATACAAAAATAATTAAAAATCACGAAAGAGGAGAGAAGTTGAAAAAAGTAAAGGGTTTAAAGAAGTTCGCCAAGCAATTTTTAAGTGCTGTTGATTTTGAAGAAGTCCCGCAGGCTATTGAACAGTTAAATGCTATCTCAAGCCTAATGAAAAAGGACAGGACATTTAAAAACATATTGACAGGACCTGTATTCAGCGAAACAGAAAGTCAGCAGATAATAGACTTAATAGGGCAGAAACTTATGATGTCAGATAAAACCATAAAGTATATTAGATATCTTTCTGAATCAAAGGCTATAGTTGCGATGCCTGAGATAGTTAGTGCCATAGAGTCAGCATATCTTGAGATGAAGAAAAAGGCAAAGGCGATCGTGACATCTCCAATTCAAATCAGCAAGGATTATGAGGCTAAGTTAAGAAGTGCCCTTAAAGAAATTACCGGAAGAGATATAGATATTGAACTGACAGTAGATTCTTCTTTGCTTGGAGGCGTTCGTATAAAGATTGGCAGTACCATGTATGACAGTAGCATAAAGGGTCAATTAGAGCTTTTAAGAGATAAGCTTATGAAATAAAGAAGGAGTGAGAACATGGAAATTAAAGTGGAAGAGATTAGTGATTATCTAAAAAAACAAATAGCTGATTTCGAGAAACGTGTGGATGTTAGTGAGGTTGGCATTGTCACAAATGTTGGTGACGGTATAGCCAGAATCTATGGACTTGATAATTGTATGGCATCAGAGCTTCTTGAGTTTCCAAACGGAGTATTTGGAATGGCGCTAAACCTCGAAGAGGATATGGTTGGCGCAGTTCTCTTTGGAGAGGACACCCTCATTAAAGAAGGTGATATCGTAAAAAGAACAGGCAAAATCATGTCGGTTCCTGCCGGAGAGGAAATGATAGGCAGAGTTGTTAATGCTATCGGGCAGCCCATTGACGGCAAAGGACCGATTAATGCAAAGGCAAGCAGGATAGTTGATGTTGTTGCGCCTGGTATTGTGGACAGGCAGCCTGTTAGAGAGCCTCTACAAACAGGAATAAAGGCAATTGATGCGATGATACCTGTTGGAAGGGGACAGAGAGAGCTCATCATCGGGGATCGCCAGACAGGCAAGACAGCTATAGCCATTGATGCAATCATAAATCAAAAGGGCGGAGATGTTATTTGCATATATGTTGCTGTTGGTCAGAAAAGGGCATCGGTTGCCCGTGTTGTTAAAACCCTTGAAGAGCATGGAGCAATGGCACACACGATAGTTGTTTCAGCAACTGCCAGTGAGCCAGCACCTCTTCAGTATATAGCTCCTTATACAGGTTGTGCGATCGGTGAATATTTTAGAGATAGCGGAAGGCATGCCTTAATTATTTATGATGACTTGAGTAAACAGGCAGCAGCATATAGACAGCTTTCCCTGCTGCTGAGGCGTCCACCCGGTCGCGAGGCTTATCCTGGTGATGTTTTTTATCTCCACTCAAGGCTTCTTGAAAGGGCTGCAAAATTAAGCGACGAGCTTGGCGGAGGCTCATTGACCGCCCTCCCGATTATCGAAACACAGGCTGGCGATGTGTCAGCATATATTCCAACAAATGTTATCTCTATTACAGATGGACAGATTTATCTTGAGCCTGACCTATTCTATGCAGGTGTAAGACCAGCAGTAAATGTCGGCTTGTCGGTTAGCCGTGTTGGAGGAGCTGCGCAGACCAAGGCTATGAAACAGGTTGCAGGAACACTGAGGCTCGACCTCGCCCAGTTCAGGGAGCTTGCAGCATTCGCTCAGTTCGGTTCAGACCTTGATAAGGCGACTCTTGCCCAGATCGAAAGGGGGAAGAGGATGGTTGAGATATTGAAACAGGATCAGTATGTACCGCTTCCTGTTGAAGATCAGGTATCAATTATTTTCGCCGGTACACAGGGCCACCTCGATGATATACCAGTTGAAGCAATCAAGAGGTTTGAGTCAGAGTTTTATACCTTTATGAGAGAAAAAAAGGCTGATATAAGAAAAGAATTGAGGGAAAAGAAGGCGATTGACGATACCTTGAAAGAAAAGCTCAATGCAGCAATTATCGAGTTTAAGAAGGGTTTCATAATATAAGGCAAAGAAGGGATAGGTAATGCCAGGTTTAAAAGAGATAAGAAAGAGAATCGGCTCTGTTAAGAGCACAAAACAGATCACCAAGGCGATGAAGATGGTTGCGGCAGCTAAGTTCAGAAAGTCGCAGACGAGGATTCTTGAATTGCGTCCTTATGCTGAAAAGATGAGTTCTGTGCTTGCATCTCTTGCAAAATCAGTGGAGTCAGGACATCCATTGCTTGAAGTCAGGCCAAGGAAAAGGGTCGAGATCCTTGTCCTTACCAGCGACAAGGGGCTTTGCGGTGCCTTTAACACCAACATAATGAAGACAGCATTTAAGCTAATCAATGAAATCAAATCAGAAGGCATAGATGTGAGTGTTAGTGCAATCGGGAAAAAAGGGACAGATCTCTTCAGGAGAAGGGGATTCACTCTGAGACAGTCATGGACTGGTATTTCTGGAAATGTGTCTTACTTAACTGCTAAAGAGATCACAGGTAATATAATAGAAAACTATGTTAACGAGACATTTGATGAGGTGGTTCTCATTTACAATGAGTTTAAGTCAGCCCTTGTTCAGAGGGTTTCTGTTGTTCGGCTCTTACCACTGGCACCCGTTAAGGTTGAAGAAGGGTCATCCAGTGAACAAATAGCAACATTTTTATATGAGCCTTCTCAGCAGGCTATATTTGATAACTTATTACCAAAAAACCTTGAAGTTCAGGTATTCAGGGCGTTGCTCGAAGCGCGAGCATCTGAAGAGGCAGCAAGGATGACCGCTATGGAGAATGCGACAAAGGCTGCAGACGATATGATAGCAAGCCTGACCTTACAATATAATAAGGCAAGGCAGGCATCTATTACAAAAGAACTTATGGACATCGTTGGTGGTGTTGAGGCATTGAAGCAGTGAGCAACGAGTGGTGAGTGGTGAACAGTAAATCAATTAAGGTAAAAGAAATTTACTAATCACTATTCACTAATCGCTATTCACTATAAATCAGGAGGTTATATAAATGAATGAAGGTAGAGTAGTTCAGGTTATTGGTGCAGTTGTTGATGTGGAGTTCGACAAGGAACTTCCAGCAATTCTCAACGCATTAAAGATAGAGTCACCTGGAGATGCATCAAAAGGTATCCCGGCATTAGATATAACCCTTGAGGTTGCTGCCCATCTTGGAGACAATAAGGTAAGAACCATTGCGATGCAGACTACAGATGGTGTCGTGAGGGGAATGAAGGTCTTAGATACAGGCAGACCTATATCTATTCCTGTTGGTAAGGGCACCCTCGGAAGGATCATGAATGTCGTTGGCGACCCTTACGATAAACTCGGTCCTATCGAAAGCGCCGAAAGGTTGCCGATTCACAGACCCGCTCCTGAATTCGTTGAGCAGGAACCTGTATCTCAGGTGTTCGAAACAGGTGTCAAGGTTTTTGACCTTCTTGTACCATTCGTAAGAGGCGGAAAGATGGGGATGTTTGGTGGTGCTGGTGTGGGTAAGACAGTTGTTATTATGGAGATGATTCATAATATTGCTATGAAGCATGGTGGAGTCTCGGTCTTTGCAGGTGTTGGTGAAAGGACAAGAGAGGGAAATGACCTTTACCGTGAGATGAAGGAATCAGGTGTTGTCAAAAATGTCGCCCTTATTTATGGACAGATGAATGAGCCCCCGGGCGCAAGGTTGAGAGTAAGCCTTACAGCTCTTACAGCAGCAGAGTACTTCAGAGATCAGGGACAGGACGTTCTTATCTTCATAGATAACATATTCAGATATACCCTTGCTGGCTCTGAGGTTTCGGCATTACTCGGGAGAATGCCTTCTGCAGTTGGTTATCAGCCAAATCTTGGAACGGATATGGGACAGCTTCAGGAAAGAATTACAACAACAAAGAAAGGTTCGATCACATCAATGCAAGCAATATATGTTCCTGCAGATGACCTTACAGACCCTGCTGTTGCAACTGCATTTACACACCTTGATGGAACGGTTGTTCTATCAAGACAGATTGCAGAACTTGGTATTTACCCTGCAGTTGATCCATTGGACTCAACATCGCGGGCACTCGACCCCAAGATTATCGGTGATGAACATTATGCAGTGGCAAGAAAAGTGCAATCGATACTCCAGAGATATAAAGAACTTCAGGACATTATAGCAATTCTTGGAATGGAGGAGCTTTCAGAAGACGATAAGCTTATAGTCGCAAGGGCAAGAAAGATACAGAGATTCTTGAGTCAGCCATTTCATGTTGCAGAAGTATTTACAGGAACCCCTGGAAAATATGTAAAACTTGAAGATACCATTAAAGGATTTAAGGCTATTGCTGAAGGTCAGTATGACGATATGCCCGAGCAGGCTTTTTATATGGTAGGGACAATTGAAGAGGCTGAAGAAAAGGCGAGAAAACTCGGCTGGAGCAGATAACATTTAAATTTCAGGATTGAAATCTAAAATCAGGGAAAGGATATGGAAAATAAATTAAGGTTAGACATTGTAACACCCTATGGTCTTGTATTGAGCGAGGATGTTGATGAGGTGACAGCGGCAGGCACTGAAGGGGAATTTGGTGTGCTACCCGGTCATGTGCCTTTTATAACTACACTAAAGGTCGGGATCCTCACAATAAGAAAGGACAATAAGACAGAGTATGTGTTTGTGAATTCTGGTTATGCAGAGGTCTCTCCTGATAAGGTAGTAATACTTGCTGACAGTGCCGAGCGCGCGGAAGACATAGATGTTGAAAGGGCTAAGGCAGCCATGAAACGTGCTGAGGAGAGGCTTGCACAGGCCGATAAATACGATTTTGCAAGGGCTATGGCAGCCCTTGAGAGGGCATCGATCAGGATTCAGATAGCAGAGAAAAAGATCCCGAGATAATTTTTAGAGCCTTCTTCTAAAAAACGAAAAAAAATACTCCTTCAATTTTTCTTTTAAAGGCCTTTTATGCCACTCATCGAGGTTTATCCTGATTGAGTGCTTCAAATCTTCTTCAAATATTTCATTCAGTCGTGCTGTAAAATCGGCATCGAGGATTCCCACATTTCCCTCATCATTATATCTTAATGACTGAAAATCGAGATTTGTCGAGCCTATGATACTCCAGCAGTCATCGAACATGTAAGTCTTTGCATGAAGTATTTCACCTGTATAATTATATATCTCAACACCAGCTTTTAAAAGTCTCGAAAAGAATGCCTTTCCTGCATACGATGCAGCAGGCACATCACTGATTCCCGGGACAAGTAACCTCACCCTCACTCCCTTATCTACAGCGCTTTCCAGTGTTTCAACCATTCTCCTACTCGGAGTGAAATAGGCAGTTGTTAATGATATGCTTTTTTGGGCATGATTGATGCTATAGTAAAGTAGCCTCCGCATTCTTCTTCTACCCCTTGCAGAAGCAACGAAAATAGGAATTGCAGGAATGCCATTATTTAAATTTGAGATTTGAGGTTCCAGATTCGAAATCTCGATTGGTTCTCCTCCCCATATATACCACCACTTCTTGAAGGCATTGAAGAGTTCGTTAACTATTGGTCCTTCGAGTATTATCCCTGTGTCACGCCATGCCCTGCCACGTGTCCTCAGATGAAAACCGCTGTATTCGTTAGCGATATTCAACCCGCCTGTAAATGCCTTTTTATTGTCTATAATAATGAGCTTTCTGTGGTCTCTATGGACATAATTGAATGGAGATGTCCATTTAAAGGGACGGGATGCCCTTATTTTTATGCCTGCTCTTTGCATGTCTTTCCAAAAACTTCTCGGGGTTCCGAAGGAGCCGAAATGGTCATATAATAAATATACATTCACGCCATTGAGGCTTTTTTTCTTTAGAAGTTCAGCCAATTCTATTCCTGTTTCGTCATTTCTGAATATATAAAACTCAAGGCATATTAGTCTTTCTGCTCCTTTAATTGAGTCGAAAATGGTTCGGAATGTCTCGTTCCCTTTCCAGAGGAGCTGAATATTTGAGGCAGATGAAAATTTGCCTTTAAATATCTTTTCGATATCGTGTGTTGTGAATGTAGTTGTCGGTTTGTCCATCATATTATTCTATTATAATCTGAAAATTACTCGGCAATATTTCGACGAGTATTTGTGACCCAACTTTGCCTTTTCGCCTTGGTCTTCCTGTGAAAAACTTTAAGCCGCAGCAGAGTTCTTATCTTTTTACCTTGCTCTTTTTATGTTTCCATAAGTTTTATACACAGCCTCCTGTATCTGAAACCAGTTCTTTAACTATTCGGTAGACAGCCTCTGTCCTCTTTATCACTTCCTGAGCATATAACGCTGTGTATAATCGACTGGAAGCGAAGCGAAGAGGAACTGTCAGTCAGTGTTGATGAGGTTGTTAGACGTTGTCTGCACTTAGACAGAATCTTGGCAATTCACTTTCTGATAGCCATTGACGACATAAATTCAAAGTATTTAGCCAATCAGCTACAACAAGATACTCATCTTGGCTATGTTCATTGCGGTACCCAATGCTGAGATTAACACCACAAATATCACGGCAAAGAGTAACAATATCTGTGTAGTAGTGGCGATCTGGTTCTGAATAGCCAGTAATTTTGCTAATGTAAGCCCTAAATTCATGGGTGCCGACTGAATAACACTTAAAATCTCTACCGTTTCTTCTATCTAACTGAATGATGAACTGATGATTGAAGTTTATCTCATTAGCAATATCATGATTTGCAGTCATCAACCAATTACTGCCTATTCGACCATGCTCCTCACCATTCGTTATCAGTATGGAATGTCCCATTTCCTTGAGTAACCATATCATAGCGCAACCAGCTCTATCATCAGCACCAAGCCCGCCGTTTCTATTCCTGATAATTCCATCTTCATATACTATACTAACTTTATTTTTATGATAACTGAAGTAATGATCATCCCAATACGTATCAGCATGTGCAACTAGCAATACTTTATTTTTTCGAGTGCCTTCTACAAACAGAAACTTTTCTAGTCCTTGACCTCGACAAATTGCACTATGTATCTGTGCGAACTTGTCAAACACAGCATCAGCACTTTCCAGAGGCATTTGCAAGAATTCCATTAAGATTTGTATATCGCTCATTGCCATTATTAATGATCCTCGTTTAACATCCTTTTTCATATTATTTATTCTGCTTTTACTATAGTATAAAAAAATACCAGTTGCAACTGTAATATTCATAAAAGGGTTAAGTCACATAGGCATAGACATACTTACCAGCACATGAAGAATAAGACAATAGTAGTGGAGCAAAAGATATGAGCAGGGGGTATGAGACTTTAAGATGAAAAATTTTTCGGGATGGTAAAAAAGGGTTGAAGCTCAAGTTTCTGGTTAATGACGATGATTTTTTTTTCAATCCAGCTAAGCCAACCATATATCACTAATGGGAGGCAACATGAGTGTATTAAGAAAGGTAAAAGTCAGATGATTTTGAAACTACGGCTAATAGATAACGTAAGCGTATTCGCTCGTTTTGGTAACTCCTGAGACTACTTTACAATTACTACACTTCTTAACACTAAAAATACCTATACTGTTTTAGTGTCGTATTGGCAAAAAAAGGAAGTAGTGTGGAGGAGGGATGAAATGTCCTAAATCCTTAATTCTTTAAGTATAGAATAGATATCTGTTGTATATGTTATTATTTAGTATGCAATTTGAGATTCTGGACATATCTGGTGATGTTGGTATAAGGGCTTACGGACAGACTTACGAAGAGGCGTTTATTAACGCAGGCATTGGTATGTATAGCCTGATTACTGATGTTGAGAAGGTCGAAGAAAGGAGGGCAATAGACATAGAGGTAAGTGGTGAGTCAATGGAGGGATTGCTTGTTTCGTATCTCAATGAGCTGATTTTTCAGTTTGATACATATGGGTTTATAGGTAAAAGGATAGAAGTGAGAACCTTCAGCCAGCAACCCTTTTTTATCGATGCTAAGATTTACGGAGAGGAGTTTGACCTTAACAGGCATGAGAGGAAATTACTTGTGAAGGCAGCAACCTATCATAATATAAAGGTTGAGAGGATAAATAATGAATTGAGGGTCGATGTTGTGTTTGATATTTAGAGTTTTTAAAGGCAGGAGGTGATCGTAATGTCAATACCAGAAGGACTTAAAAGAATAGATAAAAATAGGCTTGAAGTTCCTGTTGATTACAAATCCGGGATGAGGACAAAGGGGATTATTTATGTTGATGATGTCCTTGAGAAGGAACTTGAATCTGAGTCGATTGAGCAGGTGGCAAATGTAGCGACACTTCCTGGTATTGTTGGGGCATCAATGGCTATGCCGGATATACATACAGGATATGGTTTCCCTATAGGTGGCGTTGCTGCCTTTGACATCAAAGATGGAATAATCTCTCCTGGTGGCGTCGGTTATGACATTAACTGTGGGGTCAGACTCCTTAGAAGCAATCTGAAGAAAGATATTGTTTTACCGAAATTAAAAGAATTAATTGATGCCCTTTACAATGAAATACCATCTGGTGTTGGTTCAAAAGGCAGACTCAGACTCGGTCCTGAAGATGAAGAGAAATTGCTTTTAAAAGGTGCGAGATGGGCTGTTGAGAAGGGATTTGGAGATGTATCAGACCTCGAAAAGATTGAGTCTGGAGGATGTCTTGAGGGAGCAGATCCTTCTATCATAAGCCCGAAGGCATATGAGAGGGGCAGGGCTCAGCAGGGGACACTCGGTTCGGGCAACCATTTTCTTGAGGTTCAGTATGTTGATGAAATTTATGATGAAAAAATAGCAAATGCAATTGGACTATTTAGAAACCAAATAACAGTGATGATACATTCGGGTTCGAGGGGGTTCGGGCATCAGGTATGCACTGACTTTTTAGAGGTTATGAGCAGGGCAGTGCAAAAATATAATATCGTATTGCCTGATAGAGAGCTTGCGTGTGCACCCTTTAGCAGTCCTGAGGCGCAGGATTACTTTTCTGCAATGAAGGCTGCTGCAAATTATGCATGGGGTAACAGGCAATGTCTTATGCACTGGACAAGGGAGGTTTTTATGACTGTATTTAATATTTCTCCTGTCGAACTTGGTATGACATTGATTTATGATGTTGCCCATAACATAGCAAAGATAGAGGAGCATTTCGTTAATGGTGAGAAGAAGAAATTGGTGGTTCACAGAAAGGGTGCTACAAGGGCATTCCCTCCGGGTCATCCTGAACTGCCCGCTGTTTACAGGAATTTAGGACAGCCTGTTCTTATCCCTGGCGATATGGGAAGGGCATCATATGTTCTCATTGGTACAGAAAAGGCGATGAAGGAGACATTTGGCTCCACATGCCACGGTGCTGGAAGGGTGATGTCGAGGCATCAGGCAATCAGGCAGGCAAAGGGACGTGCTATATGGCGTGAGATGGAAGACAGGGGGATAATCGTAAGGGCTGCTGGAAGAGAGACACTTGCTGAGGAGATGTCAGAGGCTTATAAGGATGTCTCTAATGTGGTTGAGGTAGTGCATAATGCAGGGATTTCTTTAAAAGTTGCAAGGCTCAGACCAATGGGAGTGATAAAAGGATGATATAAGTCAGAGGTCATGGGTAAGGAGTGATTGAGCCATTGACAGATGACCCAATGAACCATGAGAAAGTTAAAGATAGGCAAGATTCCTTATGCTAATTTATTCCCGATATTTTATGTCCTTGAAAGGAAATGCGATTGTACATCATACGAATTTATCGAGGGTGTCCCTTCTGTACTCAATAAAATGCTCAGGGCTGGTGAAATTGATATAAGCCCATCTTCATCTATAGAGTATCTTAAAAATCCGTCACTCTACCAGATTATTGAGGGACATTCGGTCAGTTCAAGGGGAAATATCGGTAGTATCTTTCTTTTCAGTAAAAAAAATATCGAAAAACTGAATAACAGCGTGGTGCATGTATCTTTCCAGTCAGAGACATCCGTAGCATTGCTCGATATTATCCTGAAAAAATTTTATGGGGTTCAGTGTAAACTGCAGGTCTCTCAAGCCCCTGAAAATTCAGGTGCTGATGCATTTTTATTAATTGGTGACGATGCTCTTAAATACAAGGCAAGAGGCAATAGGCAAGAGGCAACAGGTGATAAACACCAAAATCCTATTGCCTGTAGTCTATCGCCTATAGCCTATCGCCTTTTAGTTTATGATCTCGGAGGGCTCTGGTATGAAAGGACAGGGCTACCATTTGTGTTTGCTTTATGGATTGCGAGGAAAGATTTATATGAAAAAAATGACCTGCTAAAGAAATTCATTAATGACCTGAATGAGGCAAAAGAGTTTGCCTTAAAAAACCTCTCAGAGATTGCAAAATATTCACCGCTGAAAGATTTCATGTCAGAAGATGAAATTGTATCTTACTGGAGTAAAATAGATTATGGTTTTGGAGAAGAAAATAAAAAGGGATTGGAACTCTTTCGAGAATCACTTTATAGATAGTTGTTAAAGAATTCATAATGATTTGCTTGATAGGGCTTTTTTATGGATTGATTGACAATGTATATTTAGAATAAGTAATATTTTTATATAGGGATAAAAAAAGGCTTTGCCTTTTAAATTTTATAAAAAATAGTAAATACCAAAGTATTTGAGCGGAGACCTTCTAAGGGAGAGAAAAAATGTTCGAGAAATTTACCGAAAGGGGTAGAAGAGTAATTATATATGCAAAGGAAGAGGCCGAGAAGAGAAACAATGATTATCTTGGAACGGAACATCTACTTCTTGCATTACTTAGAGAAGAAGACAGCATCCCAGTTGCAATACTCAGGAAGATGGGATTGTCCATAGAAGAGATAAGGTTCGAGGTGGAGAGAAACATTCCTATAGGCAATAACCTCTTGACATTTGGAGAGATACCATTTACCCCGAGGGTAAAAAAGGTCATAGAGTTCGCAATTGAGGAGGCGAGGCTGCTCGGTCATAATTATATAGGCAATGAGCATCTGCTGCTTGGACTCATAAGAGAAGATGAGGGTATTGGCGGCAGAATACTTCGTAGCCTTGGGGCAAATCTGCTTGGTGCAAGACAATTGACCATAAATTTTTCTATGAAGCCCCAGTATCATCAAACCTATCAAAAGGAAAAAAGAAAGACAGGCACACCAGCCCTTGATGAATTTGGTAGAGATATTACATTGATGGCGGTTGAAGGCAAGCTCGATCCTGTTATAGGAAGAGAGGATGAAATCGAAAGGGTTCTTCAGGTGCTTGGTAGAAGGATGAAGAATAATCCTGCACTGATTGGAGAGCCTGGCGTAGGAAAGACGGCTATTGTCGAGGGACTTGCACAAAGGATAATTGCAGGAGATGTGCCTGACAGTCTGATAGGAAAGAGGATTATATCTCTTGACCTCGGTTCTCTTATTGCCGGGACAAAATACAGGGGTCAGTTTGAAGAAAGGCTTAAGGCGATCATGAGGGAGATAATCCAATCTGATAATATAATACTCTTTGTTGACGAGTTTCATACACTTATAGGAGCCGGAGCCGCTGAGGGATCGGTAGATGCCTCTAATATGCTAAAGCCTGCATTGTCAAGGGGTGAGTTACAGTGTATTGGTGCTACTACTCCTAATGAATACAGAAAATATATTGAAAAAGATGGTGCCCTCGAAAGGAGGTTTCAGCCGATTTATGTGAATCCACCTACAGTCGAGACGACTATAAAAATTTTAAATGGGCTGAGGCCAAAATATGAAAGCCATCATAAGGTTAAGATAAGCGATGATGCCCTCGTTGCTGCTGCAAAATATGCTGACAGATATATAACTGATAGATATTTGCCTGATAAAGCCATAGATGTTATTGATGAGACAGGTTCAAGAATAAAGCTCAAGAGAAACACTGTTCCTGCTGAAATTAAAAGTCTGGAAGATGAATTGATTCAATTGTCAAAGGAAAAAAACCTATATATTCGTCTCCACGATCCTGAGAGGGCACAGTTTATAAAGGCAAAAGAGGATAAACTCAAAAAGACTTATGAAAATAAGTACAAGAAATGGAAAGATTCTTTGAATAAAGAAGTGCCTGTTATTACTGATGATGATATTGCATATACTGTTTCTAAGATGACAGGTATTCCAATTTACAAGTTAGGAGAAAACGAGACAGAAAAGCTTTTGAAAATGGAAGAACTATTACATTCCCGCATAATCGGACAGGACGATGCCATTAAGGCTGTTTCTCGTGCGATAAGGCGATCAAGAGCAGGATTGAAGAACAAAAATAGACCGATTGGTTCATTTTTCTTTTTGGGACCTACAGGTGTCGGAAAGACAGAGCTCGCAAAGGCACTATCAGGATTGATGTTTAATGACGAAAATGCCCTTATAAAGCTCGACATGTCAGAGTATATGGAGAGGTTCAATGTGTCGAGATTGACAGGGGCGCCTCCGGGTTATGTTGGATATGAAGAGGGTGGGCAACTAACAGAAAAGATAAGAAAAAGGCCTTATTCCGTTGTTCTTTTTGATGAAATAGAGAAGGCACATCCAGATGTCTTTAATATGCTACTGCAGATACTGGATGAAGGCATCCTGACAGATAGTTATGGAAGGACAGTGGATTTTAGAAATACTATAATAATTATGACCTCCAATTTAGGTGCAAGGATTATCGAAAAGGCAACCCCCCTCGGTTTTCATCGTCAATCATCAGAGGATGAATACGCAAAGATTAAGGATAATGTGCTGTCGGAACTAAAAAAGACTTTTAATCCAGAGTTCATTAATCGTGTGGATGAGATTGTGGTGTTCCATCCACTCCAGAAAGAGCATTTGCTCTCTATTATTGATCTCTTAATAATAGAGACAAATAGAAATCTTTCTGAACATGGATTAACCATAAATGTATCGAGCGATGTCAAGGAGTGGATATTAAACAAGTATTATCAGCCAGCATATGGTGCAAGACCTATGAAAAGAGCTATTGCCCGCGAGATAGAGGATCCACTATCTGAGGAGCTAATAAAAGGTAGATTCAAGGGTGCAGAGGTTATTAATGTGGTGCTTAAAGATAACCTGATAGCATTTGTTGAGTCAGAGGAATTGATGCTTGTATCCGTTAATTAAACAGGAGGAAAGTCATTTTGAAAAGGGGCACCATTTTATTGATCATTTTAGTGATCGGGATTGCTTCTATCTCTTTTCTATTAAAATCTAATAAAGAGACAGTTGCAAAAAAGGCTATAGTAGGGCTTCCATCTCCAGACTTTGAGCTCACTGATACAGATGGTAAGGTTTGGAGGCTTTCAGACCTAAAAGGCAAGGTTGTATTGGTAAATTTCTGGGCAACATGGTGTGATACATGCAAAGAAGAAAAGCCCTACTTTAATTCTATATTTAGTGGTAATTTCAAGGATAATGTAGTTTATCTATCTGTCCTTTTTAATGACGATCCATCCAATGCTGTAAGATATAAGAAGGAGATGGGTTACGATTTTCCTGTGTTAATAGATGATAAATCGATATCATCCTTATACGGGATTACAGGCATTCCCGAGACATTTATGATAAATAAAAAAGGCATTCTTGTTAAAAAGATTGTCGGTGGCGTTAATTGGAATATATCGGACTTTAACGAGTCTTTAAAAACGTTGGTTAATGAAACCTGATGGGTATCCCTAAGTCTCCTGAAAAGGCCCTTCTTTTTATAGGCACTCTCTTTTCCAATGAAGATTTCTATTTCGAGGCACTGAATTTGCTGAGAGATTCATTTGGAGAAATAATAATGGAAAGCCCTGTTTTTAAATGGGATTTTTCAGATTATTACACAGAAGAGCTTGGAGGGCCTATTTACAGGAGATTTGTATTCTTCAGAAACCTTATACAGCAGGATATGCTTGCTTCAATAAAGCTTGTTACAAATGATATAGAAATGAACATATCCTCTAATGGGAAAAGAAATATCAACCTTGATCCCGGTTATCTTACATTATCGAAAATAGTCCTTGCCTCAACAAAGGACTATTCTCACAGGATTTATCTGAGGGATGGCATTTATGCAGAGGTTACCCTGATTTTCAGAAAGGGGGAGTTTGTCCCTCATTTAAATACATACAATGATTATAAAGACGAAAGATATATCAAACTGTTTTTATCAGCCAGAAATCTTTTGAGACTATTGTATGGAAATGATAGTGGATTTTTAAAGCAACAAGATTATTAAATAAAGATTACCTTATATAAGCTCCATGAAGTGTATAGATGAAATGACCAGTAATTGTGAATCCATCCTTCCCCCATTCATCAGGAAGGGGCCAGAATGGTTCGGCATCCTTTAATGCCTTTATGGCTGCATTGTCGAGACTGGAATGTCCTGATGTCCTTATCAACTCAATAGCCCCGAGTTGTCCATTCTTCTTTATAGTGAATCTTATATATAAATCTCCATATATGCCTTTCTCAGCTGCATCTGGTGGATATTTCCATATGCCTTCTATTTTTTCTTTTAGCCTTTGCATATATCCATAGTATTTATACTCTTTTGTGTCGAATGTTATGCTATTGTCGGGTTTAATATTCTCTCTTTCCTTCTGTGCGAATTTGCCGATAACGCTACTGTCAAAAAGCTGTTCCCTCAATGGTCTTGCTGATTGGGGTGAAGCTGATCGAATTTGGTTTGAACCGTCACCTGAATCCCTGTTGATATTTTTCGCTATTTGTGCTGTTGAAATATCTTTTTCTGATGTGCCTGATACGGATTCAGAATCTTTTGATTGAACTTCTTTCTCTAAAACCGTTTCCTTTTTGATACCACTTTCAGAAGGTATTTTAGTAGGTTTTGTTTGTTGTAATGCCTTTTTAGTAATCTGGGGTTGTTTTTTTGTTATTATAGATTTTTTCTGTCCCTTCATGTTTTGCATCAGTTCATCTTGTGTTACAATTTCTGCATAAAATGGTGGCGACCCTTTCTGATGTCTTTCACGAGCAAGAAAGAGCATTAAAGCAACTACTAAAATATGGAGTAAAACTGAAAAAAGTAAGGACCTTTTCAAGACAATTTTATTTTAACACATCAAAATATAAATAGGCTCGAGACTAATCTTTACAAAAAAATTCTCAATCTGTAAAATCATTACATGAAAACAATAAGGCTTGCTTTATGTCAGATAAACCCAACTGTTGGTGACTTTGAAGGAAATGTCGAAAAGATAACACATTTTATAAAAGAGGCCTCACAACATAGCCCTGATATAATAGTTTTCCCTGAACTATCTATTACAGGATATCCACCAGAGGACTTGCTCTTAAAACCTCAATTTATTGATGATAACTTGAGGGCAATTAAAAGGATACAGGAGAATGTGGATGAATCTGTTGTTATAGTGGGTTTTGTTGATAAAACAGATGATATATATAATGCAGCAGCAATAATTTATAATAGGACCATTGTTGATATTTATCATAAGATGTATTTGCCCAATTATGGTGTATTTGATGAATACAGATATTTTCAGGCAGGCAATCGTTGTCCGGTTTATCAGCTTGGAGATACGATTTTTGGTATAAATATTTGTGAAGATATCTGGTATCCTGATGGACCTTCAACTTTTCAGGCATTGGCAGGTGCTGAGTTCATTATCAATATTAATGCATCTCCCTATTATTTTGGGAAACTCGATTTCAGACAGAGGATGTTGTCTATCAGGGCATCTGACAATGATATCGTTATAGCGTACCTTAATTTAGTCGGTGGTCAGGATGAGCTTGTTTTTGATGGTGGAAGCATGGTCATAGACCAAAATGGTGAGACCAGATTGATGGCACCCCAATTTAAGGAAGATATGGTTATTGTTGATTTAGATCTCGATGCCGTTTTTATGAAAAGGCTACATGCCCCACGCAGAAGGCAACAGGTAATCTCCTTGAAAAAAGGTGCTGTAGAAAAGATAACTATCACTGAACGTAAAATACATCGAGTTAATTTTGATAAAAAGTTTTTTTGTGGGACATCTTCTGTTACATGTCGGTGTGCTGAGGAGGAAATTTATAATGCCCTTGTACTTGGCACGAGTGATTATGTTTCAAAGAATGGTTTTAGCAAGGTTTGTATAGGGCTAAGCGGCGGTATAGATTCTTCTCTGGTTGCGACTATCGCCGCCGATAGCATAGGAAGAGAGAATGTAACAGGCTTATTTATGCCATCACCTTATACCTCAAAGGAGAGCAAAGATGACGCATATGAATTGGCAGGCAATCTTGGAATTAATATAATAGAAATACCAATAACGGATATATATCAGGCTTATCTAAACACCTTAAAGGCAAGCTTTAAAGAGCTACCATTTGATGTCACAGAAGAAAACATACAGGCAAGGATAAGGGGTAATATATTAATGGCATTTTCGAATAAGTTTAAATGGCTTGTTCTTACAACAGGTAATAAATCAGAAATGAGTGTGGGATATGCGACTCTTTATGGTGATATGGCTGGAGGTTTTGCAGTAATAAAGGATGTTCCCAAGACAATGGTCTATAAGCTTTGTAAATGGAAAAATCAATCTGCAGGTAAGGTCATTATTCCAGAAAGGGTATTAAGAAAAGAGCCATCAGCAGAACTGAAGCCTGACCAGAGGGACACTGACACACTTCCGCCTTATGAGGTCCTCGATCCAATTCTTAAGGCTTATGTCGAGGAAGACATGAGTTTTGATGAAATTGTAAATCTCGGGTGTGAGATTGATTGTGTAAAAAAGGTTATAGGTATGATTGATGCGAGCGAATATAAGAGAAGGCAATCTCCACCTGGTATAAAGATTACAAAGAGGTCTCTCGGCAAGGATAGGAGATTCCCGATAACCAATAAGTATAGGAGCTGGTAGTATGGAGGCAAAGTCTAAAATAAAGTCGAAAACAGGTCAATTCCAAACTTCGCAAGTTATTATCTTACTTTGCTCTATTTTGGTTATAATGTTCATGTTTCCCTTTTCAATATTTAGCTCAGAAAGGAAACAGGAGACATTTAAGACTTCAAAAGAACCCGGGATAATGCAGGTAAGGCCTAATAAGCCTGTTAAGATTAAACTCAGACGCTCTGCAAAGGGGGAATACTCATGGGAGCTTTCAGGTGACAGTGTGGATGAAATTGTAAAGGCTGACAGGAGATTGAGAAGGCTATTAAATATAGAATAAAAAGGAGGATCTTTATGGAAAGGTTTTCTATTAGAGAGGTTGTTGAGCAGGCAGTTCAGACAGAGAAGTTGGGTTATGAGTTTTATACTTCCATGGCTCAAAGATTCGAGAAAGATGAGGGGCTAAAAAAGCTCTTCACAACACTTGCTGAAAAGGAAATAAGACATGAAAAGACCTTTACTGAATTGCTTGAATCAATTGGAGATGAGGAGCCAGAGGGTTGGGATGACATAACACTATACATGAGGGCTGTAGTTGAATCCGAATTCTTTCTTGGCAAGAATAAGTCATTGCCTTCAATGGAAAATATAAAGTCCATAGAAGACGCCGTTAACTTTGCTTTGGGCTTTGAGAAGGAGACACTCCTTTATTTTTATGGAATAAAGGATGCAGTAAAAGAAAAGGAGGTTATTGATGAGATAATAAATGAAGAAAAAAGTCATATAAGATGGCTTAATTCTTTCAAGAGGAGTTTTGTTGGATAAAAATATTTAAATGCCTTCTGGAAAATTATATATAGTATCTACACCGATAGGGAATCTTGAAGATATTACCCTGAGAGCACTCAGGATATTGAAAGAGGTTGATTTAATAGCTGCTGAGGATACAAGGCATTCACTAAAGCTGCTTAATTTTTACGGCATAAAAAAGCCACTTCTCAGCTACTGGTCAGAAAAAGAGAAGGTAAGAGCAGAACAAATAATCGAGAAGCTCCGTGCGGGCATGTCTATAGCGCTCATATCTGATGCTGGAACACCTGGTATATCTGACCCTGGAGCAATTTTGATAAAAAGGGCAATCGATGAGGATATATCTGTTATTTCGATTCCTGGTCCTTCTGCGATAATCGCTGCCCTTTCTGTTTCTGGGCTTTGTACTGATAAATTTATCTTTATTGGTTTTTTGCCACCAAAGTCCACTCAACGACAGAAGATTTTAAAAGAACTATCCTTTGAATCAATGACTCTCATATTTTATGAAGCACCTCACAGGATATTAGATACTTTATACGATATGAGAGAGATATTCGGAGAAAGAAGGATAGTGATTGCAAAGGAAATAACGAAAATTCATGAAGAGGTCATCAGGGGTTTGATTACTCAGGTTATCGGTATTCTTGAAACTAAAACAATTGCTGGAGAATATGTAATCATTGTTGAAGGCAGGAGCAAGGAGACTGCATCAATTGATGAGGCGCTTACAGAGTTGCAATCCCTTATGAAAAAGGGGATAGGGAGAAAAGAGGCTGTTGGACTGGTTGCTGAGCAATATGGATTAAGCAAAAAGGAGCTTTACGATAGATCACTAAAATTGTAGGTTAAGCAAATGAAGGATTTTGAGGTTTCAGCACTGCCTGATGAGAAAATCGGTTTTAGCAGAGATGTATTGTCTGTGCCAGTTGTAGTTGCTGCGCTTGGCTATTTTGTGGATATCTATGACCTGATACTCTTTAGTATAGTAAGGGTATCAAGCTTAAAATCGATCGGGCTTACTGGAGGTGAGCTTCTTGATAAGGGTGTTTTTCTTCTTAATATGCAAATGGCTGGCATGCTGCTCGGTGGTATTTTGTGGGGAATACTTGGAGATAAAAAGGGCAGGGTAAAGATATTATTTGGTTCTATATTTTTATATTCTGTTGCAAATATCGCAAATGGTTTCGTTAATTCAGTGGATAGTTATGCAATATGGAGATTTATAGCAGGAATAGGATTGGCTGGTGAATTGGGGGCAGGTGTGACACTCGTTTTAGAACAACTGCCGAGGCATTCAAGGGGTTATGGAACAATGATTGTAGCTACTGTAGGGGTTTCAGGCGCTATTCTTGCTAATTATGTATCAAAGATATTTGACTGGAGAATTGCCTATTTTATTGGTGGTGGTCTTGGCATGTTACTGCTAATTATGAGGATAAGCGTATATGAATCTGGCATGTATAAGCAAATAGCTGATAGTGATATCAGTAAGGGGAATTTCTTCATGTTATTTACAGGCAGGAGACGTTTTTTTAAATATATGAATTCTGTACTCATCGGTCTTCCCATATGGTTTTGTGTAGGAATACTCATTACATTCTCTCCTGAGTTTGCAAAGGAGTTAAAAATCTCTGGGGAAATTAATGCAGGTGAGGCAGTAATGTTCTGTTATATAGGACTTGTCTTCGGAGATTTCGTGAGCGGTTTTTTAAGCCAGTTTTTTAAAACAAGAAAGAAGATTGTTGCCTTATTTTTATTTTTAACTGCTATTTCGATTTTTTCATATTTTATGTCAAGAGAGGTCTCTTCTACACTTTTTTATTTTATATGTGGAGCGATAGGCTTTGCCGTTGGATATTGGGCAGTATTCGTTACAATTGCTGCTGAGCAGTTTGGTATAAACATAAGGGCTACCGTGGCATCAACGGTACCAAACTTTATAAGGGGTACTGTAATTCCTATTACCTTCTTATTTAAGACAATAAAGGGGTATGCTGGAATAATTAATTCTGGTGCAATTGTAGGTGCCATTTGTCTGGTGGTTGCATTTTATTCCCTTTTCAGGCTCGAGGAGACTTTTCATAAGGATTTGAATTATATAGAAGAATAAATTAGAAGGAGGGTATAGATATGAAGGCCCTAATAATAAGTGCGGATAGTTTTGAAGACTCTGAATTGCTTGTTCCATATTACAGGCTTAAAGAAGAAGGTATGGATGTTGATATTGCATCGATAAAAAAAGGGAGGATAAAGGGAAAACATGGTTACGAAGTTAAGATAACTAAATCACTAAAAGATGTAAGCCCTGAAGATTATGATATCCTGATTCTTCCTGGAGGCAAGGCACCTGAATTGATAAGACATGAAAAAAAGGCAATCGAAATTGCAAAACACTTTTTTGAAAAAAATAAAACAATTGCTGCAATCTGTCACGGTCCACAAATACTTATATCTGCTGGTTTTCTTAAAGGAAGACATGCTACCTGTTACAGGAGTGTTGCAAAAGAGATGAGGGAATCTGGTGCTATATATGAAGATAAAGAGGTTGTGGTTGATGGAAATCTTATAACATCGAGACAGCCTTCTGACCTTCCATATTTTATGAGAGAGGTTATCAAAAAGATAAAATCTTAGTTATATGAAAAGAGATAGGTTACCACCGGGACAGAGATTAATTGATGATTTTCCTGTTTTGCACTATGGTACTGTGCCCTGTATAGATAAAATCAGGTGGTCATTTCAAGTTAAAGGAATGATCCATAATCCTGTTGAATTCACATTTGATGAATTCTTTAAACTCCCTGCTTCTGAAATAAAGGCTGATTTCCATTGTGTAACTGGATGGTCTAAGTTTGATTTGGTGTGGAAAGGAATTCCATTTAAGATTATCGCAGAGATGGCGAAACCTTATTCTGATGTGAGATTTGTGAGTATATTTGCTGAATATGGATATTCGACAAGCATACCTCTTGAGATTGCAATGGAAGACGATGTCATATTTGCATTTGAACTCAATGGCGAACCTCTTACGCCTGAACATGGCTACCCATTAAGATTAATCGTACCTAAAAGATATGCTTATAAGAGCGCCAAGTGGGTAAGAGGGGTTGAATTCTTGGAATATGATAGGCTCGGTTTCTGGGAGTCAAGAGGGTATAACAACTCAGCTGATCCATGGAGAGAAGAGAGGTATGCATAGATTTCCTGAATTTTATAAATCCCTTGAAGGACAAATATCATAAAGGACACACTCATCATGTTTGGGTCTTTTCGCCTGACAAATTTTTCTGCCATGAAATATTAACAAATGAGTTATATTACCCCACTCTTTTTGGGGAATTAAGGTCATAAGGTCTTTTTCTATTTTTTCTGGGTCTTCATTTTTTGTGAGCCCGAGTCTTTGAGAGAGCCTCTTTACATGGGTATCTACGGCAATTCCCTCATTAATTCCATACACATTAAATAGAATTATATTTGCTGTTTTTCGAGCAACCCCCGGTAGGGTTACTAACTCATCCATTGTCCTGGGTACATTGGAATTAAATTTTTCTATTATCATCCTTGCTGCTGCCTGGATATTTTTTGCCTTATTACGATAAAAGTTTATAGAGCCTATATCTTTTTGAAACTCATCAGGGTCGGCATTTGCATAATCTTTTATGGTCTTATATTTCTTAAAGAGCCTCTCTGTAACCTTATTAACATGTGCATCTGTGGTCTGAGCAGACAGAATTGTTGCAACCAGGAGTTCGAATGGATTTCCGAAATTCAATGCAGTTTTTGGATCCGGATACTCTTTTTTGAGCCTTTTTAAGATTTCTAAAGCCCTTTCCTTTGTAGTCATGTTAACCTCTTGTTACAATATTAAACAATGCTAATATAAATATACCATAAATCACTATTACCGATTCTAAAAATGGGTCATGCATTAGTTGCTGATACTGCAATATAGTTAAACAATATCTTTCTGTTAGAGACCTTAGAAATTTTATATCCTGTTTTAGTTATAATAGTATGGCATGGAGAGGTGCCGGAGTGGTTGAACGGGACGGTCTCGAAAATCGTTGTGGGGGTAACTCCACCGTGGGTTCGAATCCCACCCTCTCCGCCAGTCACCAACCTAAGAGGTTGGTTTCGGTTATTCCAAGGAATGCATAATAAAATGCGATTACAGATAAAAATAGGGTGGTTATTGATAAAAAAGAGAAGTATATTGTACGCATTATATCTTTTTTCCTTGTATGCAAAAGAGCCTTTCCTGTAAGGGTTATCGCCCCGAAAAGCATCATTAGCCCTATCAATATCTGGGTCAATATCCTAACCATTTTATTAAGATTAAATAAAAATAGGTTCAGAAATCAAATCTACAATATGCTAAATATTTTCTTTTCAATCTGAGAGCATATCCCATGAAGCATCTTTAATTCCCAATCAGTAATACCTGCCCTACCAATAAAGTGCTTCAGGTTTTGCATAATCTTCTTTTCGAGATCTCTATTGCCCTTTGGAATATATTCGAGGAGTTTCAGCGTCTTTGATATCCTCTCATAAAGGGACGTAAGCTCACCGTGATTAGCCAATGTTTCTCCTTTGATTATTGCCTCCTGCCCATTGCCTGTAGCGTATTCTGTCTTTGAAAGCTCATATGCTACTATTAATACCGCCTGAGCTAAATTTAGAGAAGGCTGCTCTCTGCTGGTCGGTATTGTAATTAGGAAACCACATTCCTGAACTTCTTCATTGTATAAACCTCTATCTTCTCTGCCAAACAGGATAGCCACCTTATTATTTAAGGCAATGTTATAAAGATGTTTGGCTCCTTGCTCAACATTCATAAAAATACCTCGTCTACGGCCTTTCCTGCGGCTCGTCCCTGCGATGATTGATTTGTCTTTTAAAGCGTCAGTAAGACTATCGAAGGCTTCTGCAGACTCAAGGACATCAAGTGCATTGCAGGCAAGCCATCTTGCCTCATCTGTAATAACAGGTGGTGGATTTACGAGACAGAGATTTTTGAACCCCATATTTTTTATTGCCCTTGCCGATGCCCCTATATTGCCAGATTCCTTTGGTTCAACGAGAATGAAATAGATGTTTTCTTTCCAGTTTTTCATATTTTTTGGACAAAAAAATAGGGTGAAAATGTATCTTTCACCCTATTTTACATTAAAACTATTAGCAGCCTTCAATAGCCTTTTTCTTCTTTTTTTCTACTGTTACTACGCCGTCTTTAATTGTCACATTGTCTCCTACCTTAGCTCCTGCAGTGTCTTTAACCTCAACTGTGGTCTCTTTGCCAGCTGCATCTTTGACTGTTATCTTTTTTCCCTCTATCTTTGTAACGGTGCCCTTTAATTCAACTGCAAATGTGAGACCTACTACTCCAAAGGTAAATACCAAAGCTACTAATAAAGCGATAATCTTCTTCATTTATATCACCTCCTTTCTACTCGAAAATAAAACAATTATCATGCCAATTTAATTTTACAATAATAAGCCCATTTCCAACAACAGGTTTTACCCAAAAAGGGAAACCCATTCCCAAATAAGACTTTAAAGGGACCTGGTCTTTTAATCCTTCATCGGCTTAATGAACATAAAATAAACCATCGTCCAGTTGCCGAGTATTATAAAAATAGTTGCGACTATACTCTGAAGAGATAATGCTGACACACCTGTCAGCGAATGCCCAACTGTTCAGCCACCAGCAACTGCTGCGCCAAATCCCATTATGATACCACCGAAAAAAACCCTCATAACTTCATTTGGATCCCTTGGAAGAGTGAGTTTAAATTCCCCAAGACCCTTAGAGCTTATGTATGCACCAAGAGGAATGCCAAAGACATAAAGGGCACTCCAGGTTCCTATCGCAATTCCCCAGAAATCGAACATAGGGTCAAATTTTGACATACTGTTACCCATTGAAGCCATCAAGAATGCCTCAGCTGTGGGTCCTGCTGCAGATATTCCCCTTGCCTGACCACCCCAATAATAAGAAGCCCACCATGCAAATGTTATAACGAGTCCGACCATTAATCCGCCCAAAGACCATGACCATCCCTTTTTGGGTTGAGGACCAAAAGGTCTGCCTTTAAGAACAACAGGAATAATTATCGCAATTATCACGGCAATCACAGCCCATTTTGTGGTTGACCCACCTCCGAAAAGATCCCATAATGCAGGAGATGTTATTTCTTCCTCGCCCGAACCTATAGAGACTTTATAGCTCTTTAAAAACTGCACAACTGGTTTCAATGGACCGTGGAGACTCGCCATGAGCGATAAGCCAAAACTTAGGGTCGTAATTAAGGCAGCTAACTGCCCCTCACCTTGTTTATAAAGTATACCGGTACCGCAACCTCCAGCTACAACGATTCCGAGTCCGAAAAGGTATCCCCCCACAATCGCAGCAACAGGTGCAAATGCCTGACGTCTGAGACCATCTTCTCCCAGAAAACCTATATCTTCAATAAAATTAGCGCTGAGTATAGCAACACCAATTGCTATCAGCCATGCCCTGAATAAAGTTAAATCGTTTACAAAGATCACGTCTCTGAATGCTGAGTTCATTCAGTACCGACCACGTTGTAGTACAAAGCCCAAAATAGCGCCGGTAAGCACCCCGCTGAGTAAGACCATAATGCTTGCCTGTGATACCTCCATATGCCCTCCCTAAGGATTTTGTTATTAAGGCCAAAGGCCTCTTTTTACCATGAAAATATTTTATCTGCTTTTTCTATTAAGTCAACTATGGCGTTGTAGTCCTTATCTTTATAAAGCAATATAACCCTTACATCGTGATCTTTCATATGTTCCTGTATTATTGTCTTTACGCTTTCTTCGGGTTCTTTCTTTAAAATATGTATTATCTTCATGACTGAATTGAGTGATTTCAATATGGCAAAATATTATCATATTCCAATAGTCTTTCTGCAATACCCTCTGTTGAAATATATTCTAAGCCTTCATTCATAGTTGTATTTGTGTATAATCCTATCTTCATTTCTTTAATCATCTGTAGATTCAACATAATGTCTTCATCTGTAGCGAGCTTTCTGTCAAATATGTATACATCAACCCTGTTTAGCACAGAGATGCCCAATGCCATACGCAGGGCTTCAGACTGCCTATCTCTTACTATTACAGCTATCTTTTTTCCCATATATTTTAAAAGACTATTACCTTGTCTGATTCTTTATTCATGAGTGCATTGTCATACTGGCTTCCACATGTGATGCCTTCAATGACATCTGCATCTTTTATGCCAATGCTTTTTCTGTTAAAGTCGCAAAGACTCATGGTAACACCTATTTCCTTAAGTGCCTTAATCTCTTCATCTACTATTAGATTGCAACCTTCATCCATAAAAAAGATGATAACCTTATGCCCTTTAAGCATTGCTGTTTTTGCAATCCCTATTATATCTTCTTTATACTTGTCTGTTGTGATTAACATCCCAAGTGTCATGGACATAATTTTGTAGCATAAAATTAAAAACAAAGTAAACATATGGTAAATAAATTTGTAAATTTTATAACCCTATGTTTATAATTTTTTATGAGACTTAAGGTAATAATAATTATAATAGTCCTATTTTTGGGTCTTATCACAGGTGGATATCTTGCTACCGCAAAAGGCGTGCCTTCTATCGAAGAAATAAAAAGGTATAAACCGACCAATGGAACAAAGGTTTATGCTGATGATGATACGCTCATAGGGGAATTCAAGGTAGAAAAGGGAATTTACATGCCTTTAAGTAGCATGCCCGAGCATCTCAAAAATGCCATTATAGCTGTTGAAGATTCGAGGTTTTGGCAGCACAAGGGGATAGATTATATAGGTATAGGGCGGGCACTTATAAAAGATATAATGCATATGAGCCTGAAAGAGGGTGGAAGCACCATAACCCAGCAGCTCGCAAAGATGATTTTTCTAACGCCTGAAAAGACAATACAGAGAAAAATTAGAGAGGCACAACTTGCTATCAAGCTCGAAAAGGAGCTTACAAAAAATGAGATTCTTGAATTATATCTAAACAGGGCTTATTTCGGACATGGTGCCTATGGTGTCGAAATGGCATCAAGGCTTTACTTCGGAAAGTCCGTATCACAGATAAACCTGCCTGAAGCAGCCTTGTTAGCAGGGCTCCTGAAAGCACCTAATGCATACTCTCCTTATAATAATCTTGTTACAGCAAAACATAGGCAGGAGATAGTGCTCACAAGGATGCAGGAGGAGGGTTATATAAAGCCATCTGAAATGAAATGGGCAAAGAATTATGAAATTAGACTCTCTTCGCTCAGGACAAATAAAGATGCACATAATTATTTTCTTGAATATGTCAGGCAGAAACTTGAGCAGGATTTTGGAGTTGAAATGGTTTATAAAGGCGGTTTAAAGGTATATACAACTCTTGATAAAAGTGCTCAAATACATGCACAAAGGGCTTTGCAGGAAGGGCTCAGGGAAATAGATAAGAGAATGGGCTGGAGAGGTCCGATAGGGAAAAGTGATGAGTTAAAAACAGCAAGCAGTGAAGAAAACACAATATCTTTTACCGCCTCGATCGGGGATATATCAACAGGTGTAGTGGTCTCGGTAAGTCCAAAAGAGGCCATTATTAAGGCAAGGGGTGTTACAGGGAAATTGATGCTTAGTGACGCATTATGGGCGAGTAATGTATTTGATAAAAAAACAGGCAAAATTAAGAACATCAAAAATTTTACCCTTAAAGATATTCTCAGCAGTGGAGATATTGTTTGGGTAAGGTTTAAGGGTATATCAGGCAAGCAAATAACATTTAGCCTTGAGCAGGAACCAGAGGTGGAAGGCTCTGTTGTTGCAATAGAACCTGAAACCGGATTTATAAAGGCATTAGTGGGTGGTTTCAATTTTGCAAGGAGTGAATATAACAGGGCTGTTTATGCCAGAAGACAGGTTGGCTCTGCAATCAAGCCGATAATTTATGCAACTGCACTTGAGAAGGGATTCACCCCTGCGAGCATAATTAATGACGAGCCTGTTTCTTATCCTGATGGTCTTGGTGGAAAATGGGAACCACAAAATTATGACCATAAGTATTACGGACCTACAAGATTAAGGGAGGCACTTGCCTACTCAAGGAATATCGTTACGGTAAAGCTTGTTGATGCTGTTGGGATTGATAAGGTGATCTCGTTTGCGAGAGACATCGGTGTAAATTCAGAAATGCCGAGGGATCTCACTATCGCACTTGGCTCTACAGGTATGACACCACTTGAACTCGCAAATGTATATTCTGTCTTTGCAAGCGGAGGTATCAGAAATAAACCTATATGGATAAGATATATAACAGATTCCAACGGAAATGTTCTGGTAAGCAACGAACCAGAGGGTGTTGAAGTTTTGAGTCAGCAGACATCATTTATCATTACATCGATGTTAAAGGATGTTGTAGAGTATGGAACAGGGATGAGGGCGAATATTGGAAGACCTGTTGCGGGTAAAACAGGTACAACAAATGATTATAAAGATGCATGGTTTGTTGGATACACACCTCAACTTGTTGGATGCGTATGGGTGGGTTTCGATGATATGAAGCGGTCACTTGGACCTGGTGAGGTTGGAGGGAGGGCAGCCGCTCCAATATTTGCAAACTTTATGAGAAGTGTACTCTCTGAAAAGCCGATTTTGGATTTTCCTGTGCCTGAAGGAGTTGTGAGGGTTTCGATAGACCCATCTAATGGGTTACTGTCACCTAATGAGGCATCAGGTGTTTTTGAGTACTTCAGGGAAGGCACTCAACCCTTAGAGTACAGCAAATCTCCATCTAAAATAGAGAAAATAACACCTATATTAGATTACGATTAAATGGTATTGCTATTTTTTCTTGAGTTTGTTTGCTAAATATACTATGCAGTCCTCACATAACTTTCCGGATTCTTTATTACATATCATCTTATTAAGTTCCCAGCATGGTTTTGTCCTGTCGATATAGGCTGTACATCTGTCTTTTCTTTCTTCGCTACATTCTGTAATCTCCCAGCAAGGGGCATATTCGAGGAGTTTTTTTATACCCTCTATACTTATCTTTTTCGAATGTATAAGATCCCTTATACAGGAGAGCCATTTCACATCGTTTTCGGAGTAATATCTATTCTTATTCCTTCTTGCTGGTTTTATCAGTCCATGTTTTTCATAAAGTCTTAGTGTTTGGTCTGTAACCCCTATTAACTCAGCAACTATGCCGATAGGATAAAGGGGCATAGCGTTTTTTTCATTTTTTTCTTTTTTTGCCGATGTATTTTTCATTTATCCTCCATGTAACTTTATAATTATGATTATAAAACATTTTTGGCATTAAAAAAGCAAGTAATCTAAATTCACTTAAGTAAATCTGTTGCTCAAATATTGTATAATTTCAGGTATGTGGAATATAAGAATGAGGGCATCTAAGAAAAGGAGTCAGAATTTAAAAAATAATGAGATACACATATCAGGGGCAGAAGGTATATATGAAGACACAGAGATCTTTAAGATACTAAAGGCTTATGTCGAAAGGGCGTTTAACCATTCGAGGGGAAGACCTGATAAGATTGTAATTACTATTGAGGGATTAGGACAAAAACCAGAAAATATTTGTTTATTGCCATTAAAAACAATAATTTGCGAATCTCCATTAAATGCCGAACAGATAATTACTGATATGTTGTACGGGCTCGGGATATCAAAAAAGGCAATCCGCAATGCCTTCAGGGTCTTAAGAGCAAAACAGACTATGCGTGGTGCAGCGATCGTGGCACAAAAATCTGGATTGAGGCTTGAGCCTGATAGAAAACGTGGGGTAAGGGTATCGAGGCTTGGTATTGAGAGGCTGTCGGAAAGGAAATTGGTCAAAAGTCTTTCAAGAATGGGGCTTGACAGCACTACTGTTAAGGAGGCATTAATACTTGCATCAAAAGTAGCATCTCAGCCAGATATAGTTGCTGAAGTCTGTATTTCGGATGACCCTGATTACACAACCGGCTACGTAGCATCAAGAGATATTGGTTATATAAGAATACCTAATATTAAAAGACATGGTGAGATGAACGGAGGAAGGGTTTTTTTTGTAAGGGAAGGAGCAGATATAAATAAAGTTATCGACTATCTTCAAATAAAGCCCATCATTGCTGTCTTTAAGAATTGCTTTAAGGAGAGATAGTTGATAAGAGATATAGTTCTGATAGGCAATCCTGTTGCTGGCGGAGGCGCACTGAAGAAAATAAAAAGTGCGTCCACAATTCTCAAAAAGAGGGGTTTTGGTGTCAGTTTAATGCTCACTTCTCAAAAAGGAGATGCGGAAAGATTTGCAAAACAGATCAGTTCTGAGTTCAGGGTTAAAAACTCTGGGTTAAAAGAATCACCTGCCACTTATCAACCATCACTTTTAGTAATTGCCGCTGGCGGAGACGGAACATATAATGAAGTTGCAAACGGACTTGCATTCTCTGATATTCCTATGGCGATATTACCTCTCGGCACTACATCTGTGCTTGCGAAGGAATTAAGAATTCCTTCAGATATAGAAAAGGCGATTGATATTGCTTTAAAAGGAAAGATAAATGTGGTAAACATCGGAAGAATAACATATCTTGAGACTGATAGATATGGGTTGGTGTCAGGGCATAATACTCGTTATTTCTTGTTGATGGCAGGGATTGGATTTGACGCAGATGCTGTCTTGGGTGTTAACGAAAAAATGAAAAAATATGCAGGTAAGGTTGCATATATTTTCAGCGGGTTCAGGGCACTCATAAAATATAGCCCATCTCTTATTACACTAAGATGGCAAGATAAATCTGATAACTTAGCAGGAGTGGATAAAGGATATGTTGCGATTATAGGAAAGGGTTCATGTTACGGCGGTAATTTTAAGATCACGCCTGATGCTAAACTTACAGAGCCATGTTTTTATGTCTTTTTGGGGCACAAAAATAAGAGATTTGATCTTTTAAGGTATTTGGCAGGCATAGTCTCTGGCAGGCATCTTAAATTTAATGATGTTAGTTACTTTAAGGCCTCCATTATAGAAATTGAAGGAGATGCTCATATACAGATTGATGGGGATTACTTAGGGAGATGTCCTGCAAGGATAGATGTTGCGATGAATGCATTGACAGTAGTAGCCAGAAATGAAATGATTTAGGGTCTTTATGAAAGGCTGTCTTCAGAGAAAATCAAAATTTGAAAGGAGATTTTATTATGAAGGCAAGGGCGCATCTTTATATTTCAGGAAGGGTTCAGGGTGTTTTTTATAGGGCATTTACAAGAAATACTGCGTTATCTTTGGGTCTAAAAGGCTGGGTCAGAAATATGCCTGATGGAAGGGTAGAGGCGGTCTTTGAGGGAGATAAAGATTCAATACAAGACGCTATTAAAAGGTGTTACATTGGACCTGCTGGTGCACGGGTTGAAGATATTGATGTTAGATGGGAAAATGAACTGCAGGATTTCGTGGATTTCAGGATAATATATTAACAGTAAAACAAGTAGCAAATTTACAGCCTCATGATTTAGACGGTTAGTTGTAACCTTTATGATTTTTAAGGGTTGACAATTCTTTTTATCTTTCTCAACAATAATATATGCTTCAGACAATAAAAGATAAAGTCAGCAATGGACATCCCTTGACAAAAGACGAGGCCATTTTAATATCAGGTATTTCAAATGTCAATGAATTATTGGAGCTTTTTTATATTGCTAATAATATAAGGGAAAAATACAGGGGTAGTTCTATTGACCTTTGTGCAATAGTTAATGCCAAATCAGGCGCATGTCCGGAGGATTGTTCATATTGTGCCCAATCTTCTAAAAATAAGACACAGATAGATGTGTATCCTCTTGTTTCAAAGGATGTTGTGCTTCAAAGGGCTAAAGAGGCAAGGGATAATGGTGTGAATAGGTTTTGTATTGTTACGAGCGGTAAAAAGACAGGCAAAAAAGAACTGTTAGAGATAGCATCCATGATAGAAGATATAAGAAAGATCGGGCTTTTGCCCTGTGCAACATTGGGACTTTTAGGCAAGGATGAATTGTCATTTCTCAAGGATAGAGGTTTGGAGAGGTATCATCATAACCTTGAGACATCCGAGAGGTTTTTCCCTGAAATATGCAGTACCCATACATACAAAGAAAAATTGAGGACAATAAAAGCTGCGAAACTTGCAGGGCTTTCTGTATGTTGCGGTGGGATATTCGGAATGGGTGAGACGTGGCAGGACAGGGTGGACATGTGTTTTGCTTTAAAGGAGATTGAAGTAGATTCTATACCAATAAATTACTTGATGCCAATAAAGGGAACGCCTATGGCAAATATGGAAATCCTGCATCCATTTGAGGCATTAAAGATTATTAGCATCTACAGGCTCATACTGCCTGAAAAGGAGATAAGGATATGTGGTGGAAGGAATCAGACCCTCAGAGAGTTTAATTCCCTGATATTTATGGCTGGTGCAGACGCACTTCTTACAGGAAATTATCTAACCACCACTGGAAGGACATACAGCGATGACCTCTGGCTAATAAAAACTCATGGTTTGAATATACTATAAAATCCTTCTTCCTTCGAGTGCCTTTGATAGGGTCACTTCATCAGCAAATTCAATATCACTTCCGATCGGAAGACCATATGCAATTCTTGTAATCTTTATATTTAAAGGACTGATTAAATCGTATATATATTTAGCGGTCATCTCTCCTTTTGTATTTGGGTTTGTGGCGAGTATTACTTCCTGAATGCTATTTGATCGTATTCTTTGTATAAGCTCCTGAATTTTTAATTTATCGGGTGTTATACCATCAAGAGGGGAAATCGCTCCAAGAAGGACATGGTAAATCCCGTCATAGCTCTTTGTCCTTTCTATTGCAATTATATTGCCCGGCTCTTCTACAACACATATTTTACTCTTATCTCTTGAAGGATCACTGCATATTCTGCATGGATCTATGTCTGTAATATTGAAGCAGACAGAACAAAATCTTGCCTTCTCTTTTACATCAATTATGGCAGATGCTATTGCCTTAGCCTCATTATCAGGCATTGTGAGGATAAAAAAGGCAAGCCTCTGAGCAGTCTTTCTTCCGATGCCAGGAAGCCTTGTAAGCTGTGTGATTAAATTCTCGACTATACCCTGCATATGTTAGCAAAATGGATTGGTTAGAGGCTCATGATTTATTTTAATAGGTTTTCTAATCCGCCTAAGCCCGGAATGTGTAAACCCATTGTAAGCTTTGACATTTCTTCATTTACCATTTGCTGTGCCCTTCTTAATGCCTCGTTTGCTGCAGCAAGGATCAAGTCCTGAAGCATATCAACATCATCGGGATTTACGACATCCTTTTCTATTTTAATACTGATAAGCTCTCCTCCGCCGTTTGCAGTAACAGTTACCATGCCGCCTCCAGCTGTGGCTTCGACAGTTTTTCTTCTCGCCTCTTCCTGAATCTTCTGCATTTCGGACTGAAGCTTTTGAGCCTGCCTCATCATGTCTCCGAGCATTTTCTTTGACATCATGTCCTCCTTATAAAATATTTATTCTAAAATTTATCCTCCGGGGTCTGCCCTGTTGAGCTCGGTATTACATCTATTATCCTTGCTTCAAAGAGCTCAAGGGCATGTCTGATTACTTCATTATTCAGGGCCTTTTCCTTCAAATCCTTTTTTGTAATTGATTGTGTCTTTACTGTTTTGACCTGTAAATTGATATCTTTACCTGATAGCTCATTAATAATATTTTTAATGAATTTAAGATTTTCCTTAACCGATTCTGCATGAATAGATAGCCCGCCACTGAATATTAAATTTATCCTGTCATTTTCAAATGAGATATCACCCTGCACCAATTTGCTATATAAAGGATGGTTTAGCTCGCCTATCTTTTTTAAGGTCTCATTCCAGATATCCTGAATTGTTGCATCTTTAAGTGGATGTGTTAAATGGTGTAAGATTTTTGTCTCTGTTTCTGAGATGTGAATATCTTTGTTTTCTTTCCTTTGATTTTCTGAGCCCTGAGAACTACCTGCCTGACCGAGCAGTTTTAAAGCCTCATTAACAGACCTCAGGTGACTCAGCATGCTCAACCTGATAAGTGACATCTCGAGTGCAACCCTTGGATAAAATGCGCTTCTGATCAATGGCTCTGCCTTAATCATCTCAGACAGTAAAACAGCCAGATGCTCCTCTGATACCTTATCTTTAAGTTTGTTGATCTCATTTGATTCCTCTTCACTTATGTCAACAATGTTTTCCCCTTCTGATATCTTTGATATCAAGAGATTTCTGGCAAACTGTAGAAGGTCTTTTGTAAGTGCCTTCAGGTCTGTTCCTGTTTCGATGAGTTGAGCTATTATATTTATAATAGCCTTTCTGTCACCTTCGATTATAGCTGATAAAATCGTTGAAAGGGTGACTGTATCAGTGATCCCCAGCAGGTCTTTAACCTCTGATTCTGTTATATCCTGTGAGAACGAAGCTATCTGATCAAGCATCGTCAGAGAGTCCCTCATGCTTCCATCTGCTGCCCTTGCAATCATCTCAAGGGCAGAATCTGTTGCCTTAATCCCATCAGCATTAGAAATAAACCTCAATCTCTCCTTAATCTTATTGCTTGATATCCTTTTGAAAGGAAGATGCTGGCATCTTGATAGAACCGTTGGTGGTATCTTTTTAGGCTCTGTTGTTGCGAGCACGAATATTACATGAGGTGGTGGTTCTTCAAGGGTCTTTAATAGGGCATTAAATGCGGCTGTGGATAGCATATGTGCCTCATCAATTATATAAACCTTAAAACGGCTGCCAGATGGGGCATATCTTATTCTTTCACGAAGGTCTCTTATGTGGTCAACTCCTGTATTGGAAGCACCATCAATTTCAAAGACATCCATAGAAGAGCCATCTGCAATCTCTGCGCAAGATCGGCATGTTCCACATGGATTAGGGATAGGTCCATTTATGCAATTTAAGGCTTTTGCGAGTATTCTTGCCGTAGTGGTTTTACCAACACCTCTTGGTCCTGAAAAGATATATGCGTGAGCGACCTTATTTTGAGAGATAGCATTCTTTAGTATTTGTGCAATGGTTTCTTGACCAACCAAATCTTCGAATGTCTGTGGTCTCCACTTTCTGGCTAAGACAAGGTATGACATAATTCCTCACTTTGTATTCTGCTTTTCTACACCCGGTGGCTGGCTTATGGGACCGGCTTGCTGCGGCACCCAGACAAAATGCTTACCGTTGCTTCCTTCCGGACCTGGCGGGGTTCACACCTGCCTGCTGCGCAGGGCCAGCCCCCAGCTATAGAAAAACTGTTTACTGGCGGAGAGGGAGGGATTTGAACCCTCGGTGAGTTTTACCCCACACGCGATTTCCAGTCGCGCCCCTTAAGCCACTCGGACACCTCTCCATATCTGGCTCATAGCTTGTGATTTTAATAAACCATGAGCTATGAACAATAAGTTACCAACTTATTTAGGTTAATGTAAAATGTGAATTAAAATCAACTGAGTGTAAGCATTAAGGCTTTATGCTCCACACCTCTCATAAAGAGGACTATTTATGATTTATTAAAACATTTCTAAAATATTTTTTTACTTGATATCACATACTTTATTGATTAAAATTCATTAATAAAATAACAGGAGGCATGAATATGTTAACTAACGCAGGGCATTTAAGGTATTTAGGTCTTTAAAGGACATTTGTATGAGTATAATATTTTTACTGTGCGGAAAAATAAAATGAAGGAAATATTGATATTCGTTGCAGGCGCCACTCCCCAGATAATTACAGAGACTATCTATGCCCTTGCCCATTTAGATCCTCCGGTTTATCCAGATAAGGTCTATATCATAACCACGACAACAGGCAGGAAACGAATAGAAGATACAATCATTAAGAAAAAGATACTCAATTTAATGGCTGATGAATATAATATGCCACCGATTAATCTTACCGATGATTCGTTTATTGTTGTGAGTGACAACAACGGTAGTTTTGAAGACATCAGAAGCAAGGAAGAAAACGAGGCAATGGGAGATGCCATCACCTCTTTTATCAGGGAAAAGGCAAAGGACATGAACTGCCGCCTTCACTGCTCACTTGCAGGTGGCAGAAAGACAATGAGCTTTTACATGGGCAGCGCTCTTCAACTTTTCGGAAGACCATGGGATAAGCTCTACCATGTGCTTGTAACGCCAGAATTTGAATCAAACCCCGATTTTTTCTATAAACCCAAAAAACATAAGCTCATCGAATGCAGGATGCCAGACGGCAAAATTAAAAAAATAAATACAAAAGATGCACAAATAGAACTTGCTGAACTACCCTTCATAAGGCTGGGTAACAAAATATCCCTGCATGGCAGGGGTTTCAGTGAGCTCGTTTCAGAGGGACAGAGAGAGATAGACACAGCCACAATGCAGCCGCTGCTTATTGTTGATCTTTCCGAAAGGACGCTTTACATAGGAGACAGGCTCATTGAAATGGTCCCTGTGGAACTCATGATATACACCGCTTTTCTAAAACAGAAGACCCTGCATTGCAAATATCCTGAAAGACAATACTGCCTTGACTGTGCCGAATGTTTTCAGATACTTGCTGATTTTTCAGGCAGACCTGCTGTAGAGGGGATGGCTAAGGATTATAAGAGGATATACAGAGACCAGCCCTTGAAATACGAAGAATTTTTGAGTAGATGGACTGACGGAATAGCTGTCGAAATAGTCAGGCAAAACATAAGCAAGATAAACAGGACACTGAAAGAGCAGTTACAGGACGAGACCCTTTTGCCTTATTATAGCGTAACCGCTCTAAAAAAATACGGCAGTAGCAGGTATGGGGTGAGGGTAGAGAAGGGAAAAATAAGGATTGGGTGAGAGATTTTTAACACTTTGAAGTGCTGTAAGGTATGATATAGATGATTATACCAAAAAGAGGTAGGCTTTTGAGGTTTGCATAAAAGCATGCCGCTTTGCATTTACTATAGTTCCACGCGAACCGTTGATATTGCCGTTATATAAAGGCTCTACTTTTCGTGGGGCATTCGGCAATGTTTTTCGGCGCATTGTCTGTGTGACGCGAAAAGCCGAGTGTTCAGAGTGTCTGCTGAAAGAGAAGTGTATTTATTCATATGTGTTTGAGACTCCACCGCCATCAGGTACGCGCATAATGCGCAAATACAGGGCAGTTCCGCATCCGTTTGTCATAGAGCAGCCTCTTGAAAAAAGATCGGGCTATAAGCCAGAACATGAGATCAGTTTCAATCTTGTTTTGATCGGCAGGGCACTGGAGTATCTCCCTTATTTTATATATACATTTGAAGAGATAGGGAATATAGGGATAGGCAAAGACCGTGGTAAATATAGTTTAAAGACAGTAGAAGTTTTAAACAGCGATAAACTGCCTCACCAAGTAATCTACGATTCGAATTCAAAGACAGTTAAATCTTTTGAATGCCCGCCTCAGATAATATCTTTCCCTGATTCGCAAGCTTCGGACAATAAATATCTTTCTTTAACATTTCTGACTCCGACGAGGATTTCCTATAACAATGCCCTGACCGGTAATCCCGAGTTTCATATTCTTGTAAGAAATCTTTTGCGAAGGTTGTCTCTCATTGCGTATTTCCATTGCGATGTTGACATGACACATTGGGATTTTAGGGGAATAATAGAGATGGCAAAGGAAGTAAAGGTCAAACAAAATAGTCTAAGATGGTTTGATTGGGAAAGATATTCTGCCCGTCAGGATACGCGGATGAAGCTCGGAGGCTTTATCGGAGATATCACTTTTGAAGGCAATATAAATCCATTTATGTCGTTAATAAGGGTCGGAGAATTAATACATGCTGGCAAAGGCACGACTTTTGGCCTCGGAAAGTATGAGGTTAAAGTGAAATAGTCAAAAACCTTATGCTGTATGCTATATTAAGGCATAGTCGCTAAAGCAGCACAAAATTAAACAGTCATAGGGCAAAATATAATGTCTTGACGTATCGCATAAATATGTGATACACATAACTATGTGATACATGAAAGGAGATGCTGTATGGAACGGCAGAATGTAACATTATCCCTTCCCAAGGCGATGCTGAAAAAGGCTAAGGCGTTAGCGTTAAAGGAGGAGAAGTCACTCAGCGCCCTGATACGGGAATCCCTTGAAGAGAAAATCAGAAAGGACACAGGTTATAGGAAAGCTATGGAAACGGAAATCAGACGCATGGAACGTGGACTTCATCTCGGCACAGGAGGACGCATGCCCTGCTCGCGAGAGGAATTGCATGAACGGCGATAAAGTATTTGTGGATACGAATGTGCTCGTCTATGCTTATGATATAGACGCCGGCTCAAAGCACCAAATCGCGGTGAACATTATGAAAGACTTTTGGCGCTCAGGTCTCGAGATGCTGAGCATCCAGAATATGCAGGAATTTTTCGTTATTGTAACCGGAAAGATATAAACACCTATAGAGGTGTCAACAGCAAAAGAGATTATCAAGAGCCTTTCAAAATGGGATGTTGTGACAAATGATATGACTACAGTTTTAGAAGCAATTGAGTTGCACGAGAGATATAAATATTCATTTTGGGATTCGCTTATTATTGTGGCGGCTGCTTCAGGAGGAGCAACAACGATTCTTTCCGAGGACCTTGCCGACAGCCAGACAATAAAAGACATTACAATAAAGAACCCTTTTAAATAAAGACCTTTACCTAAGAGACCATATGGCCCGAGCACCCGATGCAACTAAAAAGGGGGAGTTATGGAACAGCCGCCTAATATGAAAGACTACATGAAGGAATACGCCGAGTTTTCCCTTCATGTCCCTGAAAAATTCTCCTTCCCCATCGATGTCTTTGATAAATGGGATGCTGATGGTCTTGCCCTTTTCTGGACTGATGGCGAACAGGAAAAGAAATTTTCGTTTGAGGAATTAAAAGTCCTTTCCTCAAAGGGTGCTGGAGCACTTATGAAAATGGGCATTAAAAAGGGAGATAAGGTAATTGTCATGCTCCCTAATATCCCTGAATGGTGGGAGATTATGCTTGCTCTTATGAGGCTCAATGCAATACCGATACCTGCAACAACATTGCTCACATCAAAGGATATCGAATACAGATTGTCAGCAACCGATATTAAGGCGGTTATTACAACTGATGAAGAAGCATCGAAGATAGAGGATGCAACGAGCAATCTATCATCGGTCCTGATTTTTATAAGCATTGGCAAAAGACAGGGCTGGCATGATTACATAGAAGAGAGAAATTCTGCAATTGCATTTGTGGGTGAAAGGGCATTTTCTGGTGAGCCGGCATTGATATATTTTACATCAGGGACAACAGGTCCTCCAAAGATGGTGCTTCATACTCATGCCTCTTATCCATTTGCACATGTGCTGACCGGGAAATACTGGCTTGACCTCGGCCCCGGAGACATTCACTGGAATCTCTCTGATACAGGATGGGCAAAGGCAGCATGGTCGAGTCTATTTGGTCCATGGCATATGGGGGCTACTGTATTTTCATTCTATAAAAAAGGTAAATTTTTACCACAATTGATAATACAGATACTCCAGAAATACCCTGTTACTACATTCTGTGGTCCTCCAACAGCTTACAGGATGATGGCAAAGGAGATACCCATAGAGCAGTTTAAATTCAGAGCAGTACGCCACTTTGTTGCAGCAGGGGAGCCTCTGAATAAGGAGATAATAGAGATATGGAAAGAAAGGACAGGAAGATATATCTATGACGGATATGGACAGACAGAAACAGTAAATGTCCTTGCGAACTTCAGATGTCTTCCTGTAAAGCCAGGCGCCATGGGATTGCCTGTGCCCGGCTTTGTTGTTGATATTATTGATGAAAATGGAAAGCCGCTGCCCCCATATAATGAAGGCGATATAGCAATAAAGGTAAAGCCTGAAAGACCGGTTGGATTATTCAAAGAATACCTCGGAAATCCTGAGGCAACAGAAAAGACTGTAAGAGGTCAGTGGTACTTAACAGGAGACAGGGCATATAAGGATGAAGATGGATATTTCTGGTTTGTTGGAAGGGCAGATGATGTTATACTTACATCAGGTTACAGGATAGGTCCTTTTGAGATAGAGAGCGTACTGATAAAGCATCCTGCTGTGAAGGAGTCAGCAGTTGTGGCAAGTCCTGATGAGATAAGAGGAGAGGTAGTTAAGGCATTTATTGTTCTCACAAAGGATTACAGCCCTTCGGATGCACTTATTAAAGAGCTTCAGGAATTTGTTAAAAATAACACAGCGCCTTATAAATATCCCCGCAAGATCGAATTTGTTGATGATCTGCCCAAGACAATAAGCGGAAAGATAAAGAGAAAGGAATTAAAGATGAAGGAATTCGGAAAATAATCCTGTTTTTCTTGAATTTTTTAGTTAAATTGGGCTAAATTATAAAGCCTTTTTAAAAAATTTTTTTCTGGAGGGAATTAATGGGAAAGGTTGTTAAAAAAAGTAAAAAAACACTAAAGAGTGTAAAGCCCAAATCTTCGAAGGCGCAGAAATATGTGTATTTCTTTGGAGGAGGCAAGGCTGACGGCAGGGCTGATATGAAAAATCTTCTCGGAGGTAAGGGGGCTAACCTTGCTGAGATGGTGAATTTAGGTATCCCGGTTCCTCCAGGCTTTACTATAACTACCGAAGTCTGTACCCTTTATTATAAGAACAATAAACAATATCCCAAGGAACTTAAGGCTCAGGTAGAGACTGCCCTCTCAAGAGTCGAAAAGATTATGGGTAAAAAATTTGGAGATCCTCTTAATCCTCTCCTTCTATCTGTCCGCTCAGGTGCCCGCAGTTCTATGCCTGGGATGATGGAGACTGTGTTGAATATTGGCTTGACCACAAAGACTATACCCGGACTTATAAAGAAGACTAATAATGAACGCTTTGTATATGATGCATATCGCCGTCTCCTTATGATGTATTCTGATGTTGTTATGGAGAAGGCTGCAGGTATAGAGCCGCAGGAGGGCGAAGCTATTCGTCAGAAGCTCGAACATGCCATGGATGCAATGAAGAAACAGAAAGGGTATAAGAGCGATACAGATTTGACAGTTGATGATTTAAAGATACTCTGTGATGAATTTAAGGCAATTATCAAACATACCCTCGGCAAGGATTTCCCTGATGACCCATGGCAGCAACTTTGGGGGGGCATAGGCGCTGTATTTCAGTCATGGATGGGCAAGCGTGCGGTATCTTACCGCAGGATAGAGAAGATCCCTGATGATTGGGGCACTGCAGTGAATGTTCAGGCAATGGTATTTGGTAACACTGGCGAAAACTCCGGTACAGGCGTTGCCTTTACAAGAAACCCTGCAACAGGTGAGGATATGTTTTATGGAGAATGGCTACCGAATGCACAGGGAGAAGATGTTGTTGCAGGCATAAGGACTCCATATCCAGTTAATAAATCGAGTAGGACAGCAGAGTCACAAAATCTGCCCTCACTTGAAGAGTCGATGCCGAAGCTTTACAAGCAATTATTTACAATACAGAAAAAACTCGAGAGGCATTACAGGGATATGCAGGATATTGAATTTACCATAGAGGACGGCAGGCTCTGGATGCTTCAGACAAGGGTCGGAAAGCGTAATCCTCAGGCTGCAATACGCATGGCTGTCGAGATGGCAAAACAGAGACTTATAAGTAAAGAGGAGGCAATACTAAGAATAAAACCAGAGCAGTTGGATATACTTTTGCATCCGAGTGTAGCTCCTGTTGCGGAAAAGAAGGCTACCCTTCTGGCAAAGGGCTTACCTGCGGGTCCTGGTGGTGCTGCTGGAAGGATTGTATTTACTGCTGATGATGCAGAGGCATGGGCAAAAAGGGGTGAAAAGGTAATACTTGTCAGAAATGAGACATCACCGGAGGATGTTCACGGCATGCATGCAGCAGAGGCTATCCTTACAGCAAAAGGTGGAATGACGAGCCATGCTGCACTTGTGGCGAGGGGATGGGGAAAGTGCTGTATAGTAGGTTGCTCTGATCTGCACATAAATGTTCATAAAAAAGAGATCGATGTAAATGGAAAGATATTGAGGGAAGGGGATTGGATAACCCTCAATGGAACGGCGGGTAGGGTATATGAAGGTCAACTCGATTTGTTGCCTGCCGATCCTGATAAAAATCCATGGTATAAGGAATTAATGAAATGGGCGGATCAGATTAGGACATTGAGGGTCAGAACAAATGCCGATACACCTGATGATGCTATTACAGCAAGGAATTTTGGTGCCGAAGGAATAGGTCTTTGCAGGACAGAGCATATGTTCTTTGGTCCTGACAGGATAAAGGCAATGAGAGAGATGATACTCTCTGATACTGTTGAAGATAGGAAGAGGGCTCTTGCAAAACTCCTTCCGTATCAGAAAAATGACTTTATTGGTATATTTAAGGCAATGGCGGGCTATCCTGTGACCATAAGGCTTTTAGACCCACCATTGCATGAGTTTTTGCCACATACAGACAAAGAACTTCAGGAGCTCGCTGAAGAAATGGGTGTATCTTTTGAAAGGCTCGATGCCAAAAACAGGTCTCTTCATGAATTCAATCCGATGCTTGGTCACAGAGGATGCCGTCTTGGAATCACATATCCAGAGATTTATGAGATGCAGGCGCAGGCAATAATGGAGGCAGCGTGCGAACTTTCGAAGGAAAAGGTCAAGGTAATCCCTGAGATAATGATTCCCCTTGTTGGACATATGAATGAGCTACAGATGATGAGAGAGATTGTTGTGAATACTGCAAACAGGGTTCAGCAGGAATATAAGGTAAAGGTTCCTTATACAGTAGGTACAATGATAGAACTCCCGAGGGCATGCGTGACGGCTGATGAAATTGCGCAGTTTGCTGATTTTTATTCTTTCGGGACAAACGACCTTACTCAGACAGTATATGGGCTTTCAAGAGACGATGCAGGCAGGTTTTTGCCGGTCTATATAGAGAAGGGAATACTGAAGGAAGACCCATTTATCTCTATAGACCAGAACGGTGTTGGTGCATTAATGCAGATGGCTGTTGAGAAAGGCAGAAAGGTCAAAAAGGATTTGAAAATGGGAATATGCGGAGAGCATGGTGGAGAGCCTAAATCTGTTGAGTTCTGCCACAGGATTGGTCTAAATTATGTGAGCTGCTCTCCATTCAGGGTCCCAATTGCTCGTTTTGCAGCAGCACAGGCAGTATTGAAAAACAAATCTAAAAAATAGTCAAGGCAACAAAGTATCAGAGTATTACAGGTGGCTGAGATCATGATTTCAGCCACCTGTTTTATTTTATTTGACTTTTTATAAGAGGATGTGTCATTCTAAATATGAAGTTTTGGAAGTTTTTGTAACTGTTAAGCCGCAAAGACTTTAAGCTTTGCGGCTTTTTTGCTTTCAGAAATTTCAAAACTTTAGTACTAAAACAAGGAGGTATATCCAGGATGGCTAACGGAACAGTAAAGTGGTTCAATGAGTCTAAGGGTTTTGGCTTTATTACAAGCGAAGACGGCGGCGATGTATTTGTCCACTATTCTTCCATTCAGGGCAACGGCTTTAAGTCTCTTTCAGAAGGCGAAGAAGTCAGCTTTGATGTCGAAAAAGGACCAAAAGGACCAAAGGCAATTAATGTAGTAAAACTATAATAGCCTGAAAACAAGCCCTCCAGATATTCAGGAGGGCTTGTTTATTTATGGCTTTACATATGCATATCCTTCTTTCTGTCTCTTTATAATCTCTGTTATTCCTGCAGGAACCACTATCACAAAAGACGGGAGATTTTCTTCGTTTATGCAGATCACATTATCCGCACACATCTTTTTCAATGAATTTCTGCATGCAAGGAATTTGACGCCTTTTTCTGAAAGCTCTTTCATTGTCTCTATCTTTTCAGCATCTGCATAAGCGGCTACAGAAGGACCGTTAGCAAGCACTAAAATATCTGCATTACCTTCTCCTACATCTTTGATGAGATTAGTGATATTGCCTAATGCTACATTCCATCTATCGTTTTCGTTCACATGAAATATAACCTTAAACATCATAAAACCTCCAGCAGACGATTTTAATTTATATTATCATTTGCAAAAATATTATTCAAAAAAAGTAAAATATGACTGCATGTACAGGATTCGCCTTATATATCCGGGAAAGACAAAATCAGCCTTTGTAAAAGAAGGCATTTTAGAATATGTTAAATACATAAGACCATACGCAAGATTGGATTTTATAGAAGTAAAGACAACCAAGGGATCTCCTGAAAAGGTAATATCTGAGGAATCAGGTGCCATCCTCAAGGCTATAAAGGGTGATTTTATATTGCTTGACAGGCTTGGGGTACAGGTGGACTCGATTGGATTTTCAAATATAATAAGGGATAATCGTGAGCTACAGTTTGTCATCGGTGGTGCATACGGGGTGAGTGAAGAGTTAAAAGACAGGGCATGTATGAAGATTTCTTTATCTTCTTTGACATTTACCCACGAAATATCAAGATTAATCCTTATTGAACAGATTTACAGGGCAATGACAATTATTCACAAAAAGCCCTATCATCACTGAAATGGAGTTTATGGTTTGGAGATATGAATGTTGTTACGGTTAGTGGATTAACAAAGGAGTTTGGTGAATTAAGGGCAGTCGATAATATCTCGTTTAATATAAAAGAGGGTGAATGCTTTGGCTTCCTCGGACCTAATGGAGCAGGCAAGACAACAACAATGAAGATTATTTACTGCTTTATGCCTCCAACATCAGGTTATGTCAGGGTTTTCGGAATAGATGTGCTGGATGATCCGGGTAAAATAAAATCGAGGATTGGTGTTATGCCTCAGGAGGATAATCTTGACCCGGATCTCAGCGTTATTGAAAATCTGATTGTTTATGCCCGATACTTTGATATTCCAAAGATGGTTTCTTATGGATATGCAATGGAACTTCTTGATTTTGTTGAGATGAAAGAGAAGGCTGGTGTTAATATAAGAAATCTATCTGGAGGAATGAAGAGGAGATTGCTCCTTGCGAGGGCACTGATAAACAATCCTGACATGGTTATTCTTGATGAACCCACTGTTGGTTTGGATCCCCATAGCAGGCATTCTGTCTGGGAAAAGCTTAATAGTCTGAAATCAAAAAATGTAACTCTAATACTCACTACTCACTATATGGAAGAGGCTGAAAAGATATGTGACAGGGTAGCAATTATGGATTCAGGCAGAATTGTTGCCATAGACTCGCCTGCGAGGCTTATGGAGATTCATAAGGGAAACCTTGAGGATGTTTATTTAAGGCTTACCGGGAGGCAGCTTGAATCTTAAAAGGGCATTCAGGGTCTGGCAAAGAAATTTTACTGTCTATACAAAGCTTTATAAATCGAGCATAGCTTTGAATTTCATAGAGCCCGTGCTTTACCTTTCAGCACTCGGATTGGGACTTGGTGCTATTGTGAAAGAAATTAAGGGGATGCCTTATATTAATTTTATTGCACCAGGAATAGTTGCCTCTTCTTCTATGTTTGCCGCTACTTATGAATGCACATATGGAACTTATGTCAGGATGACATATCAGAAGACATTTGATGCTATACTCGCAACCCCGGTTAATATCGACGATTTAGTTGCAGGAGAGTTGATGTGGGGAGCAACCAAGAGTATGTTATATGGCACTATTATCATGATAGTAATATCTATCTTTGGGCTTGTGGATTCCTCTTTGATAATTCTTGCAATACCGATTCTATTTGTAAGTGGTATACTGTTTGCCGAGATTTCGATGATATTTGCTGCAATCGTGCCAGGGATAGATTCTTTCAATTATTTCTATACCCTTTTTATGACACCAATGTTTCTTTTTTCTGGTATATTTTTCCCTTTAGATACACTCTCTCCTATTGTCTCTAAGATTGCATTTTTTACTCCCCTTTATCATCTTGTAAATGTATGCAGGTCATTATCTTCAGGCATGATTCCAGACGCTGATATAGCATGGATATTAATAGTATCGCTACTTATTGCTCCTTATCCTTTCAGGCTCATGCGTAAGAGGATTATAAAGTAGAATGGTATTTGACAGCTAATTTAAACTATGATAAAAATTTAGACATGTGGGAATATACCGAGAAATTAAAAGAACTTTTTCGCAATCCTAAGAATGTTGGTGAAATAGAAAATCCCGATGCCGTGGGAGAGGTCGGCAGTATGATATGTGGAGATGCCCTTAAGCTGACTTTAAAGATTGATAAAGAGACAAACAGGATTATAGACGCAAAGTTCCAGACCTTTGGCTGTGCCTCTGCAATAGCCACATCATCAGCACTGACAGAACTCATAAAAGGCAAAACCATAGATGAAGCCCTCAAGATTACCAATAAAGATGTTGCAGAATATCTCGGAGGAGTTCCAAAGGAAAAGATGCATTGTTCTGTAATGTGCAGGGAGGCGCTTGAGGCAGCAATTGCAAATTACAGAGGCGAGAGGAAACCTCTTGAGGAAAAGGAAAGACTTGTCTGCCAGTGTTTTGAAGTCACAGAAGATAAAATACGGAGGGTTGCTATAGAAAACCATCTCACTACAGTTGAAGAGATAACAAACTATACAAAGGCTGGAGGAGGATGTGGCTCATGTATCCCAAAGATAGAGGAGATACTCAGGGAGATATGGGCAGTAAAAGTCCCTGAGATGCCAAAAATTAAAAAGAGACTTACCAACCTTCAAAAGATAGCATTAATTCAGGATGTTATAGAAAAGGAGATTAGACCAAGACTTCAGGCTGATGGAGGGGATATTGAATTGATCGATATTGATGCCAACAGGGTGATAGTTGCCCTCAGGGCAATGTGTGTTGAATGTCCAATGGGAGGTATTACAATAAATAATATTCAGGAGAAATTAAGGGAACTTGTTGATGAAAATATCATTGTGGAGGAGGAAAGATAGTAGGACATTTTATTCATATGAAACCTATTTATTTTGATAACAATGCCACTACTCCAGTGGCTAATGAGGTTATAGAGGAGATGCTCCCCTATCTGAGGGATTATTATGGCAATCCGTCAAGTATGCATACTTTCGGAGGGCAACTCCACAGAAAGTTGGAAGAGGCGAGGGCAAAGGTGGCAGCCCTTATTAATGCAGAGCCAGAAGAGATAATATTTACGAGTTGTGGCACAGAGAGTGACAACACAGCAATAATGAGTGCTGTGGAGTCTTACCCTCAGAAAAGGCACATTATTACATCAAGGGTAGAGCATCCTGCTGTCTTGAATTTTTGCAAGCACCTTTCAAGAAAGGGATTCAGGATAACCTATTTGCCAGTTGATAAGCTCGGCAGGCTTGATATGGATGTATTTTTAAAAGCAATAGATGATGATACAGCCATAGTTTCAATAATGTATGCAAATAATGAGACTGGTGTCATCTTTCCAATAAGAGAGATAGGAGAGGTTTTAAGGAATAGGGGGATATTATTTCATACTGATGCAGTGCAGGCAGTGGGTAAGATACCAATTAATGTAAAGGAATTGCCTGTAGATATGCTGTCGCTTTCAGGTCACAAATTGCATGCACCCAAAGGCGTTGGCGCGCTTTATGTAAGGAAAGGCACTCGTTTTTATCCATATATAATTGGCGGACATCAGGAATTTGGAAGGAGGGCAGGCACAGAGAATGTTGCATCAATAATTGGATTGGGAAAGGCATGTGAATTAGCAGGGCAATATCTTGAGGTCGAGATAGATTATCTAAAAAAATTAAGGGACAGACTCGAAGATGCCTTGCTTCAGCTATGCCCTGATACACAGGTAAATGGTGATAGAGAAAACAGATTGCCCAACACAACAAATATTAGCTTTAAGTTTGTCGAAGGAGAGGCTATACTTTTAAGATTGGATGATTATGGTATATGTGCATCATCTGGCTCTGCCTGTACATCGGGCTCCCTTGAGCCAAGCCATGTCTTAAGGGCAATGGGTGTACCATTTAATGCAATACATGGCTCTATAAGATTTTCTTTGAGCAGATATAACACATTAGAAGAGGTTGATAAGGTGATCGAATTAATGCCTGAAATAATAAGAGATTTGAGGATGCTTTCACCTTATGGAAAGGAGTCCCTAAAGTGTTAGGGAAAGGATTGACCAGTGTCAGGCTCTTTTGTATCAAAGAGCCTTCTTTCTAAATGGTCTAAAAGCCTTATCTTAACTACCACCTTTTTCTCTCTAAGGATATAGTCAATATCTATTGTATTAAATGTCCCAAACTCATAAGGGTGATAAAGTGGTCTGACTTCGTAGCCGATTACAGAACCTTTAGTATCAAATATCTTACTGATTGTGGCATTGTAAAATGCATGGTGTTGGCTTACAAATCGTTCTGCAGTGCGAAAGGCATCTTCTGCATTTAAAGTCTCGATAACTCTGTATCGAAATTCTGGTGCAAATGGTTCAAATACATAATCATCGTTTGCAATATCGAGTATTGCTACTGTTTCGAGGTCATTGAAATAATTACCTCCATAAAGTATTAGATTAAAGGATCCCTCTATGCCTGCACCATTTTTTATTTCTGATGTTTTTAAATATATGGATTTGTTACATGATAACAGAAGAAAAGATAACAAAAATATAAAAAATTTTATCAGCCCCATATCAGTTAGTTAAAAATTCACCTTTGGTGTCTCTTTTTCAGCCGCCGGGACCTCATAATAGGCTGCCTCGCCAACACCTGCAAGGGATGCAAAGAACCTTCCGAATACGGTTCTTCTATAGGTATTCAATGCCTGAACTGCCTCATTGTATCTCTTTCTCTCTACAGATATCCTGTTTTCTGTGCCTTCAAGGCTGTCCTGAAGTTTCAGGAAGTTTTCATTTGCCTTGAGTTGAGGATATGCCTCCCTCAAAAGGAGGAGTCTTGAAAGTACACCTTCAAGTTCATTGGATGCCCTTATCTTTTCAGCAGGGGTTTTTGCCTGAAAATACCTTGTCCTTGCCTCTGCTATATTCTCATAGATCTCCTTTTCATGCTTTGCATATCCTTTTACTGTTTCCACGAGATTTGGAATGAGGTCATACCTCCTCTTCAACTGATTCTCGACCTGTGCCCACTGTGCCTTTACCCTTTCATCCATTGCTATAACCTTATTGTACTCACCTATACCGAATGCAAGAAGTCCTATACCAATTAATACAATTATTCCAATAACAGCAATCGCAACCTTGAGTCCCTGAGCCATATGACCTCCTCACTTATATTTTTCTTAAAAAACATAAATCGTTTATAAGATAAAACATTTTACCAGAAAAAATGAAACTGTCTCCAGAAAAAGAAGGCCCTGGGCATTTAAATAAGCGTGACAGATAGGTTTGATATTTTGGTTTAAAATCGCTCAGTCTAAGTTATAATTAATCATATTGAAGCATCGGCATGAGAAGGACAGACAGAATTTTAACCTCCACTGTTTTTTCCTCAACTGCCTTCCAGTCATTAATCAATGTTTCAGAAATGCCGCCTGCCTTATCAGGGTGTTGCGATGAGATAAAATAGCTATAAAGTCTAAGCGCGTTATCTGCTGATTTACCTGCCAGTCTTCATGATTTTTGGATAAGTATTTAAGAAATTGAGATTTCTGTTCATTTGTAATAGATTGAGATAATGGAATATCAAGGAAGCGATAACCTTCCGTAACCCACTTCAAATAAAACGGAAGATATTTATCGTTTACCTTGCCTTTTGATGACAAAAAGTTTTTAAATGACTCTAACATAACCAATATACAATACTATATTTCAGTAATATAATAATTATTATAGCATCATTATACTGCATTCAATTGCTGATTTCCCACTATTTTTATGATTTTTTCTTGACTATTCAACCTCTAATTTCTATAATCTATCATAATGTTGAAGAAACTTAAAAGAGAATGTTAGGCAATAAAAGGAGAAAATATTATGGCTTATGTCTGGTATGTTGGATACGGTTCAAATCTTAGCCAGCAACGTTTCTTATGCTATATAACCGGCAGAATTCCCTGCTTCGGCAAGAAGAAAAACGATGGATGCAAGAAAAATCAGACATTACCAGCAGATAATAAACCGATAATAATTCACTATCCGCTGTACTTTGCCTTGCCAAACAATTGTAGAGAATGAAAATGCCTAACACTTTCATTTCACGGGATCGGCGAAGGGAAATTGGGACAGCGCCCATTTAAGTGGATGCTTCACTCACGAAAATTAAATAAGATATATTGAAAAAAAGGTTATAATGTAATCAGGTAAGTCTATGGAGATAAAATTCTCACGACATGCTAAAAGGCGGGCAAAACTTTACGATATTTCAGAAAAGACTGTAAAGGATATTTTAACGAACATGAATTTGCATCAAGGTGAGCATGAGATTATAAAAGATGTTCCGGGATTTAAGTATCCCTTAAAGATAGTCGTCTCTGTTGAAGAAGATTTAATGACAGTAATAACAAACTATCCACTAAAGAAAGGGGGGAAGAAATGAGAGTCCATTATGATAATGAAGTTGATGCTATATATATTAAATTAGGAAATCAGAAACCGGACGGAGTTGTTGAGATTTCTGAGGGAGTCAATTTAGATATAACATCTGAAAATAAAATAGTCGGAATAGAAATTCTTAATGCCTCCAAGAAGATGAACATTAAAACAATTCTCTCCTATGAACTCGAACTCGATAATAAATTGATTCGAAAAAGTGCCTAACAAAAAAATCCAGCGGATGGCTTACAGCCACCGCTGATTTCAGGCGTTAGCTCTATGAGGATAATATGATTACTGTACGATCAAAATATGCACCAGGCGATTGTTTACACAGAGAAAATTATAGAGAAATAAGATGGGATGTTATCGGTTGTAATTTACGATGCCATTTCTGCTGGAGTCCTGCCTCTCGCCCAGAAGAAACAAGAGAAATTCATTTCAACTTAGCTCCTGACGATATTTACAAAGCTACTGTAAATCAACTTACTAAACCCGACGTCACATTTATTAGATTTA